>Ga0233435_1000202_pt1 | contig 79402 bp, 82 predicted proteins | sample SI_122_August201_3_FD_182735 | JGI IMG/M metagenome (GOLD analysis project Ga0233435, IMG submission 182735) | Seawater microbial communities from Saanich Inlet, British Columbia, Canada - SI_122_August2016_135_MG | ecosystem: Environmental > Aquatic > Marine > Inlet | place: Canada: British...
ATGGTATTTGAAAAACCCTAGGATAAATTCAAGCCAATCGTCAAGTCAATAAGTCGCACCCACGCCACATACACACCACACACCACACACATCCCAACGCATAAAGTATAAAGCATAAAATATATTATCATATATGTTATGTTTTGTTAAATACTAATTATTAATTATTAATTATAGCTGTTTCTTCTTACGACTCATTCTGTTCTTATTCTTACGACTCATTCTGTTCTTATTCTTACGACTCATTTTATTGCTCCTATTTTTATTTTTCTTATGACGACGACTCTTACGTTTATAACTAGTACCTCGCTTAACATTCTTAGCACTCCTAGCACTCCTAGCACTCTTACCACTCTTACCACTCTTAGCACGCTTATTTCTCCCTCCAAAAGTAAGACCATCCATTTCCATTTCTGCCATTTCCATCGGATTAACAAATAGTTCATTATTAATTGTATATGCGGTAACAAGACCTGGTGCATTAGGAGCATCGATTGGATAACCAAAATTTCGATCTTTAGGTTCAGGAGTTAAATATGTTCCTTTTTTCTTATTATCAGTCATCATTTGTAATATTTTTTCTCTTTTTTTAATTGCATGGCGCCTTTGAGCATTTGCATGATGTTGTGAATGTGTTGACATTTCTATTTAAAACTATATATATTACAAATATTTATTTATTAGCTCGCAAATACAAATACAAATAGCAAATATTCACCCAAAATTAAACGCCAGTAGATCCAAATCCACCCATCCCTCTAGCAGTAGGTTTGCTTAAATCATCGACAGAGTCAACAACTTCAACAACAATAGGAATAAGTGATGGAGCGCATATTTGTGCATATCTGTCATTCTGTGTCACTACGCGAACCGCAGAATCATGTCTTTCTCTGTGTCTGTTAATAACATCGAAAACTGACATAATATTCCCCCTATACCCAGCATCAATAATGCCTACACTATTAGCTGCACGCAGATCAGTTTTATATATACTGGACCTAGGATACAAATAGTAGCCAGTATTATGAGAAAAGGTGTGGTCCTTATTGTATATTTGCGCGGAGCATTTGATTAAATAATTTAGTTTGACGATATTGCTGGTTGTGATAACGCATTTTTGTTTATTGTCGGATTCGTGAACAACCTGACATATTTTGCATAATACGCTCCGATTACCAGCATTCACACCACCCCCTGCAGCACTACAGTCACCGCTCTCACCGCTCTCACCGCTCTCACCAGCAACACAGACGTTATAAGGAGCGTATAAATCAAATCCAGCATCAATAAATTCACTACTACGAACCTTATTATTATGTTTTTCGGCGTCCTGAATATATTTTTGTTTAAGGTCGGATAGATTACACTCAAAGTCATTAGTGTGTTCATCGACGAATAATTTAAGCACCATATATTTATCGTAATCTGCGGTCATCTTCTTCTCTTATACAGATGATATATGGTAGTGTTTAAGTAATTTACGCACTCGAAGTTTTTATACATTTTACCTTTTTTACCTTTTTTTACCTTTCCTGATAATCCAAGTCAAATAATCCAAGTCAAATAATCCAAGTCAAATAATCCAAGTCAAATAATCCAAGTCAAATAATCCAAGTCAAATAATTTAAATCTAAACAAATAATAACTAGTACAAATAATGTCAGACCCAATATCAGAACTCATATCATCCATTCTAAGTGTATTTGTAGACCATCCCAAATCAGTATGCATGACGTATCTACAGCATTTCAGATTTTCATTCAAGATGGCATTCGTATTTCTCGGTACGTTTGTGAGCTGTTTAATTCATGCATTCTTTCCATGTTATTGTGTAACCTGTGTTACAGATACAAAAGAGTATGTAGAGAGAGAGCTAACCAAAGTAGGTTGTAGAAAACCCCCTCAGGACAATACAGATGAATACATCAGAAAAATACATCAATTCAATACATCAGAACAATACAGATGAATACCTAATACACTCCCATCTACAAACGCCTCATACAAAGACCTCATATGAATATATTATATGTATTTAGTTTATAATATATATAATAAATATGAAGACATGGATAAATAAATTAAGCAGTAAATTAAGCAGTAGATCGAAAAAAAGTAGTAGTCAAGAAATGATATTGGCTATTACGGCGACGTTGATATTAGTTGTAACAACCGCGTATAATGAAAACGTGTTACTAGAAGCCGTATATGACACGATGATAGGCAGAATAGTATTGCTGTTATTGATAATCGGAGTAATAATAAAAGACATATACGCAGGTATAGTACTTATGATAATAGTTGGTATATTATATTTTTACAAAAACAAGGATACACCAGCTATACGAAACCTATTCTCAACCAAAGAAGGGTTTACCTGGTCAGACCAAGAGAAAAGCGATTTTACGAATCTGATAAAAACCTTGAATCCTAGTAATAGTTATGATTTAGATGTGTTACAGAAATATGTCTCAAAAGACGAACTAAACTATTTTATGGAGAACAACATATGGCCATGGAGTACTGAAACCCAGAACAGGTATAAAAATGCACTTGATATCAATCCTTATGTTCGCATATACAAAGACGACGGACTAAATTCTGCACAAAAAATATACAACGAGTATGCGATCAATTACATATTAGACAAGCAAGAAAAAGTAATTGAATGCAAAAAGCAAAATGATAATGATAGTACTAATACAAATACAAAGAATAGTTTACCGAGTGGCTGGGGTGATTTTGGTTATACATCAGGAATAATAAGTTAATGATAAGCCGATGTGTCAACAAAGTCCGCAAACCGTTTGCGTATATAGTTTAACAATTCGTCATCAACAGTAGTGAATTTAGTTGAATAATGATATGGAATACTTTTAAGAGGTATGGTCACCATAACAAATGATGGTTTGTCTTTAATGGTAACCTGAAAATATTCGGTCTCATGCCCCAGTTTGGAATATGCAACCTGTGCGGGAGTATTATCTACTCTAGACCATCCTTTTTCTGCAAAGAAAGCATCTATCGAGTGAAAATCAGAATTACAAAGTGTGCTATTCGATGTAGATGTTTGGTATTTATTTTCATTACTGTTTGTGACTGGCATCGTCATATTCATCTCTACTAATATCATAACTCGTAAAACCTTTAATACAGTTATGATAATGATTAATTACAAACCACCCAAACCCAAGATAAAGAATAAAATCAAAAATAATAAATCAAAAATAATAAATCAAAAATAATAAATCATAAATAAAAAATACGATTTAAAAAGATAAATTCTACATGTTTATAAATGGAAAGTACAGAACCCACCCTGCAACCCACCCAGCAACCCTTACCCCAACAACAACAATCTATAGGTGACCTAAAGCTGGTAAGTGTTGAAGTAAAAGACCAAACCGTTGCGTTGAACTTGATGGTAAACTTCTTGAATTTAGCACAAAGAAGAGGGGCATATGGATTGGACGAATCCGCAAAAATTTGGGAATGCATCCAAAAATTCCAGAATACCCCTTAGAAGCCACCCATCCATCAACAATCATCCTCAACCCCGATCGCCCAAAAAATTATATATTATTAAAGCCAATTTTATAAATTATAGTAATAATATATAGTAGATATGCTTCCTTTATTGATTTACATGAATCGCGCGATTCTACGTAGTAATATAGACGTAATACTTCTAAGTTTCGTATTTTTAGCTTTGTTCCTGAATTTATTAGGTTTCATTTAACAGCGAAAAGCAAATGCAAAGAAAGACACCGCAACAATTCCGAGCACGAGCCCCATGTGATAATTGAATTGCATTTCCCTATACATTTTAAGCCAGTGATTAGCCAATTCTTGACAATCGATTTTCTCAAGCATCCAATATTTCTTGGGAGATAAAATATAATAAAAATAGTTGGTAAAGAATGCAGTAGCAGTAACAATACAGACAAGTGACAAGTTATTCAGTTTTCTGTGTTTGAACTTAATATTATAATAAATAATAAACCAAGACATCAAAATACCTAACGCATATCCTCTGTAACTAATAGCCGTACGCTCTTGAACTATTTTTTCGTATAATGTTTTAAGCTCAGGCGGCAATTTTTTCTTGTATTCTTTAACGATTTTGCTGTGGGATGTCATATAATAAAAATAAATCATCCCAATAATAAAAATAAGAGAGATGGAACAACTAACGTAACAAGCCATATATAGATATCAACACATAATAAAGAAAATAAATAAAGTAGACAAAATAAATAAAGTAGACAAAATAAAACAATCAAATAAGTAGTCATTTTCAGATTATCGCTCCCCGAAATTGTTTCTTGCATCTACAACACTGTCTGAATGAGCCGTCCTGTGTTAACGAAGTGCTGGTAGTGTTTGAACAAAATATACATTTGTGCGAATACTTTGGATTTAGAATATTGTTATCGGTAACATAGTTGCTAAATGTCTGATATTGATAAGCGTTGTTGATGTTCGTTTCGTGGATATTCTTGGTGAAATTATTGGAGTTGCTCATTATTGTATTATTATATATAGGATAAATTTATATCTTTTATATAACTTTATCTGTTTTAGAATATGTGATATGTGAATGCATGAATAATTTATATGTTTATTTTATATAATATAATAAATGGGATTCATTAGTAAATATGGTAGATTCATTTTTATGATAAAAGTATTATTCTTGATTATGACAGTAATGGCAAAACGTACAGAACTAGTAATTAAAAGAGATACGAAGAAAGGAAAGACCGCGGATTTGGATGAACAACGTAAAAAATTAGAAAAAGAAGAATACTTAAGAACCCGTCTAGAGCTGATGTTCAAATTTACGATGTCAATATTTTTGATAATTGTGTTCTTCCCCAAACGTAAGAATCGTGTAGAACTGACATACGAAGATAACTTGCTGTTAACTGTGTTTGGTTTTATATTATTGTTAACCGCCGATTGGAGCGTATTGATACCACACAATATCATCGATGAATATATGAGCAAAGCACTATTTGTAAAATAATACACCACCTATACCTATGTAGATAAATACACCTATGTAGATAAATACACCTATGTAGATAAATACACCTATGTAGATAAATACACCTATGTAGATAAATACACCTATGTAGAAAATATATATCTAGAGTAATATATACATGATCTCTTGTTTTGAATCGTATTTACGTACAACTGACCCAAAGGCAAGGTATATCAGTTTAATAGATTTTCATGTAGTATTTTCGATTGTGTTCCACACCTTTATTTATGTTCTGGTTATTAAGGGTCTAATGCATTTGTTTTCAGTAAAATATAAGAATATATCTTACCTAGTTGCTGTGCTAGTATTATTGATGGTATTTGGTTATGCTGGACGATTATACAGAGCTAAAACAATATATCAAGGTTTTTTAGATAGAGGATACAGCGATAAAGATGCATTAATAGAGACGCGTGATTATATGAGAACAGGATATTTCACTTATTATTTTATGGGTTAATAATGATTATTTTTATGGGATTAATAATGATTATTTACATTTACAGGACAAATTAGATTCTTTTTCTTTGTGCTAAATACCCAGCGGCAGTTCGCCCAATCAATCCAGTATCGGTGTGAGGTTTATATATGTAGTTTTTGCTGTATGTATAACAGAACTGACCTGCACAGTTATTATAGGTTTTGTTATAAGGCAAGTCAACTGTATCGCCTAATGTTTTAAAATTTGTAGCTTTACTCAAACGGTTAGAAGGATAGGCAGTAACATTAGATGTGGACGCATTAGAAAGAAACGAGTACATTTATATTAACAGTATATTATTACAAATGTATTAACTATATATTATTCCAAAACCAAAACCAAATTAACGTCGCCCACAGCCACCACATCCAGGTTTGATGCTGTGAATTCTAGCAATCATGGAGCTATTAAGTGCTCTTGGTGCAACAAACGCTGCAACTGTTCGCTTATGTTCCGTCTTACTTTGAAATTGTCTAATTTGTCTAGCACTAGGCATTCCGTTGTCGATAACCATTTTGATTGTTCCTGGCATTTATATAACTATATATAATATTTGACTAAATAATATAAATTAAAATAAAATAATTGTGAAAACATATGGTTCACGAATTAACGACAAATAAAATAAATACCACGATTCCGACACTAACAAGCCATCCCCCACGAAGATAGCCCAGTTCTTATACTGCGTCCAACATAGCTTCAATATCGCTGGCGGTAACAACCAACTTATCTAGAGTAACGCACGGGTCAATCGCGCACTTGTTATACGTAGGTATAAGCTGATTCCCGTAAATATTTTTAATCGTCGTCTGCATATTATTTATAAAAAAAAGCCCATCATATGTACCATTACCGTTGACTGATGTGATTTCTCCATAAATATAGGTCTTATATGCCTGATAAAACAACATGACATTTTGTCCAACTGCGAAACTATTCTGCAACACAGGCATACTTTTACTTCGTCCATAGTAATTCTGGTAAGGGTTGTTAGTATTGTTTTTGACAGGCGTGCAGTCGCATCCAGTCACAATATTCGTTTTGAATAATTTGCCGCCATATACAGGTCTAGCCCTGTTAAAAGGCAACTGAGGCGAGTAGAAACTATTAGGGACGGTTCCTCTGCGTAGTGGTGCCTTGGATTTAAGTCGATTAAGGTATCTGTCGTATGAGTTATGTTTTATATCGCATCCGACTCCACCTGGTGTTTGTGTTCCAGGTTTACTAGAAGTAACGGAATGGCGTCTATTGGAAATCTGCGAATGAAAATAACCAGTAGGGACCGTAGCTTTTTGTACACTAGGCACTAATCTGTCGCTTTGTTGATTCCAAGGAACTCTATACCTGGAGTCATAAGTATTTACATAGGAGGATAATGCGCCTTTATTATCGCTGTATAGAGATGAATGAACGCCTACTGTTTTTTGCACTTTTTTAAGTGTTTGGTATCGATTAGCAGGTGTGTTAGAAGTAGGTGCATTTGTATTGAATGTTCTTTTTCTGTAGTAGAATGGAGCAAGTCCGATTTCTTTATTTGGGTAATTGTAAACAATAGATGTATAGTTATTTGACATTTTTGTATTATTATATACTATCAAAATATATTAATAGTTATAATATTTTATTAATAGTTATGATATTGTAGTAGTAGTAGTCCAGTTTGTAATACTGAAATGCATTCCTAAATAATTAAACCCTAATAATTAAACCCTAATAAATAAAAAAATGATGTAACTCAACTGTAATAATGTATATCACAAATAAATAACAAATTAATTAACAAGATAATTAACACGATGATACAATCTCAAACAACATCAATTAATGATGGTTTAACACGTATAAAGCAACAAGGCATATCATGTCGAAATTGTGGTAAGGTATATAAACGCAGAACAGCACTCGATAAGCATTTATTATTATGTGAACTAGTGCTGAGAAATGACAACAAAATAAAGTCAAAGGTCAATAAAATACACTCAAAAAATGGAAATAGTGCAACAGTATATGAAGATGATGACGCAGATAGTTACATACCAAGCAACAAAGATTTATACCAAGTGGTTTTTGAATTGGTGAAGAAGTATGAGCTGTTAGAAAAGAAAGTAGAAAATATAAATAAGTATGTGATAAAGGAGAAGAAAAAGATAAATATATTGGAATGGTTGAATAACAATCATATTCCGAACAACACTGCAGATAGTATGATGGAAGAAATTGTTTCAGACGAAAATATTAGTAACGTTAGCAACGTTAGCAACGTTAGCAACGTTAGTAACATTAGTCATCTGATAATAGGTGATAACAAACCAAAAGTATCAGACATAGTATGTACGATAATGAGTAACAAGCTAAGCTGTTGCATAGATAGTAACGATGGTAACCTCATACCGATAGTATCGTTTAGTCAGAATCAGAATACGATTTATATATTCAACGAAGTGAAAAACAACCCATCGTCGTCGTCGTCGTCCCTAGAAAAAAAATGGCTGGAATTAAGCAAAGAGAAGCTGAGTACATATTTGATAAGTATACATATGTATATAGTAAAACAGATGTCAAAATGGAAACAAGACAACAAAGCAAGGTTAGAGAGTGATAGCACTTTGAGAGACGCCTATGACAAAGCATTCGTAAAGGTAATGGGTTTTAATTCAAAGAGTGAATTGTATTACAGTAAAGCAAAGACAATAATGCATGGCAAGGTAAAAAAAGATATAAAAGCATTCATAGAGTATGAGTTTGAATTCTAATACAGCAAAAAACAACACAAAACAACACAAAACAACACAAAACAACACAAAACAAAACAAAAAAATAAATTAATAGTTAAGTTAAATAGTTAAATAGTTAAATAGTTAAATAGTTAATAAATTAAAAGTAATTGATTATGTTTTTTATTTTGTTTCTTATCAACCCAATTTAAATTTATGGATGAATTGCTCACGTGTGTAAATTGGTACCCCATTTTTTTGCGCCTCAATCATTTTTTTATTTGATCCTGAATTAAGCACCTCATCATTTTTCACCAACAACGCGAATGTTTTTTTCGAAACCGAATTCGAAACTGTTGCCGAAAATTGCTCGAGTTGTTCTGTCAACTTAGCGTTGCGGAAACCAGTCATGACTATTGTTTTTTCATACAGCGGATGTTCTTTGACATCGTCGTCGTATGATATGCAGCAACCACTACAGCTACCGCCCCCAACACCAATCCCGCCTTTCTTTTTGGCAGTTTCATACAATCTGTCCTCGAGTCCAATCTCTTTGACAAAGGCGACAAATCGCGGTATATCACAAGCAAATGATTCCGCCGATTTTTGCCCCATTCCTTTTATTATAGAAATAACATCAACACAATCATCGTATCCATATTTGTCATCCGTTAATATATCAGGCTCGCAATCAATAACCAGCTTTATTTTCTTTTCGCTGAACCCTCTTCCAAAGATGTTGGACGCCGCCATCAACGAAGTAATTGATGCATTTTTCAATCTATCCTCTATACCGTCATGTATTTTTTTCGCGAGTTTGATTTGGAACCCATCTATGGTAAGCAGGTCATCGACAGACATACGCACAATCTTTGGAATCGTATCATAACCCGCCTCAATAATTCTAGAAATGTTGCCACTACTAAGCCCCACTACCCCTATACCACGAAAGAATCCTGTTATGTTTTTTTCTTTTACAGTAACGTCTTTGTTAATATCAAGAATTACAACGTCAACTTTGGTGTCATTCCAAACATACTCGACACTTGGCATCTTAGGTTCTTCAGCTGGTACGATTACCTTACGGATATAAGGAATCACATCACCACTACGTATAATCTCAATCAAGGCGCCAACACCGATTTTATTTTGCAATATGAACGAAGCATTAAAACCAGTCGCATATTCAATCGATACGCCGCCCAACTGTATTGGTTCGAATTGGACCCGCGGTTTCAAGTACCCATCTTTGCTTGGACTCCAAATTACATCAACCACTTTTGCCTCTGCAATCTGTTCGGTGAGAACCATTTTGAAAGCGAATGCGTGTTCTGGATTAGTCGATTTCCTTTCATAAATAGAGTCATTATTCACAACAACCCCGTCAATATCGTAGATTGATTTCTCCCTCCATTCTACCAAGACCTTGGATAATGTTTGATTTGTAAGCTCCATATACTGCCCCTGCACCTGTCCCTTACCCTCCTCACCATGCCCATGACCCTCACCATGCCCATGACCCTCACCATGCCCATGACCCTCATCATGTCCATGACCCTTCATATTTTTATTATTTATGAATGCATGTTTGACACAAAGAGTGCCCATTTTCTGAAGGATTTTCATTTGTTCAATAGGCGTAACTAGTGGTTTAATCGCCTCATAAGCTACAAAATCAATATCATGTATCGCAGGGTTAATGGTCTTTTGATTAATGATTCCAGCAATCATGTTTCTGGAATTCGCAAATTTGGATTGGTATTTGGATTTGAATACATCTCTTTTCATGATGAATTCGCCACGAATAACAACATTACTAATGGTAGGCAAACAACGCTTCAAGTAGGGAATAAAGTGACTGATGTCTTGCCCAACCTTTCCGTCGCCTCTAGTAAACAGTTTAGATGTGTTACCTTCCGTAGTATACAACCCACTAACCCCATCTAACTTGCACGACACCAAATAAGGTCCCTTATACTTCTTACACCAGTTTTCCAGCGCGTTGGTATCGGGTTTAATTTTATTCATGGACCACATTTCGTAAGGTAATACTGCTTTTTGTTTAGTGGCATATGCATGTATTGGCGCACCAACCTGTGTGATAGAAGTATTATTAGGATATTTGTGTTGTACGTATTCGAACAATATGTCATATTGGTTGTCGGTCATGAAAGGTTTATTATTATGGTATGCTTTATCAGCGGCTAATATAATCTTGGTGAGAACATCTTCACTAAGCGTATCAAGAACACCGATCCCATTCGTTTTAAAGTCCTGTATGATATTTAGTATGGTGGTCTTATTAGTGCTCATATTAGTGCTCATATTAGAATACTAAGAATAGTACGATTTGTTTATTTTGTTTATAGAATAATTATTTTCTAACTAACTAACTAACTAACTAACTAACTAACTAACTAACTAACTAACTAACAAACAATACCATTATTATGTTTCATTTTTTATTTATCATAAGCATCACACCCACCCACAACATAACAACAAAAAAAAAGACTACTCTTTTTAAAAATTAAAATGTTATTATACGTTAATTAAAATACAATACTTAAAACACAATACATAACTATTTATGCAACGAATGTTATCTCCTCCAAAGCCGAGAGGTTATCTTTAAAACAACAATTCGCATTTTTTAGACAGTCGATGTCGTCTTGCGCCAACTGTAGTTCGAATTCTTTTTCCTTTTCTAGAACCGAATATTTGTTTCGCATTTCTTCTAATTCTCTTTTGAGTTCTTTAATAGAAACGCGTAATGAATCATTATCAGCTTCAAGCGTTTTTACATAGACACCATCGATTTCTATAAATGCATCTGTATCTTCTTCCATTATCTGTAGCATTTTAGCATTATTATCTTCGCGTGTACACTCGCCTTCCTCGACGCTACTATTACATACGCTGTCGCATTCGCTGTCGTTATCATTAAAGTAATCGTATGGTTCATACAATTTATAGTCAGATATAGATGCAGAATCAAAAGCATTAGCATAAACGCGGTTTTTTCTGGGTGCATCTGGTACTACGGTTTCACGTCTATCTATCGCAACTAGTGGTCTTCCTGGTGGTGTTAAGGGTGTAGTAATACAAATCCTATCCACTTCATCAACCCCATCAACGACGTCTTCATTATCTTCATCATATAACATGTTGAGATAGTCAGCTGCTCTGATAGAGATCGCCGTGTCAGTAGAATCACTCGAACGAGGAGATGTATTTTTATAAATGTTCCAATACCACGTCATTTCTTTGCCAGTATCAAAATCGGTATATTCTACATGACAATTACACATACCTCCCACCGAAATCTGTTTTTGTATGTCAATAGTCAGACGATTGTAGAACCAACGTCTGAAGTGTACAAATGCACTAATTTTTTTGTTTTTACGATGCAGGTAGTCGACCCTTTCTATGATACCGTAATGATTGAACAGGAACACGTCCTTCAGGGGTATCTTGCCAATAAAATTGACGTAGATATTAGGAATATAAATGCTCAAGGTTTGATTAAAGTTGTCACACATATTGAATTACTACTAGGTAGAATTTATTTAATAGCTACTAGTAATCAGTTTTTACTTTCATTTTTTTTTTCGATTACTTATTGATAGTAGTAAACGCCTCCTACCTCAACATATTAACTTCCTTTTTTAGCCACTACCCACAAATAAATAACCCTCAAATAAACAAATTACTGCCTAACCCTCCAAGATAATAAATATATTATCATAATATAAGATGAATTCTAACAACACATATAACAATAATACCCAAGACAAAAAAAGTGGTAACTCGCATGATACAACGAGTAATATTGTTAACGGAATTAATGGGTCAACGAAAACCATAACAAAGAACGTGGATAGCGAGGCAAAATCAGCCACACATCCCAATAAAATTCATGCCATCACCAAGGGTGTATTCCTGTTAATTTTAGCAGTTAGTGGTAATTTCGTTGCTGAGACACTAGGATGCAACACGCATGAGTTACTAAAGACCAACATGTTAGCAAAGCACTTATTAGTGTTTATGATTTTATATTTCACGATTAGTTTTACAAGCCACGAAGAAGCCCCTGACCCTAAAAAGAATTTGATTGGCGCTACATTAGTATATGGATTTTTCATAATGTTTACAAGAATGAGATTACATATTACTATTATAGCATTCTTTGTACTAATGATTCTGTATTTGTTATCTGAGTTCATAACCTATTACACAAGTCATCCAGGCAAAGTTCCACCCAATAGAATGGTAATACTAACTGATATTCAAAAAACATTATACGTCTTATTACCTATAATAGTGTTGTATGGGTTTATTGTTTATATGTATGACCAGTACAGAGTAAACGGAAAGAATAAATCCAAGTTGATAAATCTGATTTTCGGTGTTCCAAGATGTAAATACTCATAAACATAGGAAATAATGTGAGCATAAAATGAAACCAAAAAAAAAATGAAAACATTTTTCATTTATTTTTTTCTAGACAATATTAAATGTCCAAAGGTCTTTACAATATAGTTGATACTGCTGGCGTAATTTTTGATTTATACTTATTATCTTTACTTACAAGTTACCTTACCAAAGCTTTTTCGAAGTTCACAATCATGTCGAATGAATTGGTCAACCTATCAACCACCACCATCACCACCACCAGCACCACAGATAACTCATCCCCAATCGATTCATGTCCAATCTGCTATGACGAGATAACCAATACGAATGTAGTAGTGACAGAATGCAACCACAAGTTTCATACAAATTGTTTGATGAATTCAGTATCGCGTAATGGTTTTGGATGTCCTCTCTGTCGTGGCTCTATGAAAACCATAGAAGATGACGCGTCAGACAGCGATGAATCAGAATACGACGATGAAGATGGTGAATACGATGATGAAGACGATGAAGATGGTGAAGATGAGGAAGACGATGATTATCTTAACTCAGAAGATGATACGTATCCTTTTGAGTACATGGACGAAGACGACGATGATATTAAAAATACCGAAGAAGATAACATCTTATACTCTGTAAAATGGCTATTCCGTTCAAATCAGTTCGGTTGGATAGAAGAACATGAGGGTTATCATGATGATTTTGGAGAATTTTGCAAGGAAGCATACAAAACAGAAGATTATGTGTTGAGTGGCGTAAGATGGCTGTTCAATCGCGCGATGGAAGAAGAAAGCGAGATATACAACTTCTGTGAGAGTCCTTCAAGATGGCCTCCTATCGACTACATTACCTCGTATATGAAAGAACGAAATGTGCCTATGGGTAGTTTAGTAGATTCTTGTCTAGGTTCGTTTTGTACATTCAAATATAGAAAAGTAAATATATATGATAAGTGGGCATATAGTTCATCTGCATCAGACAAAAACTTTGAGACGATGTACCAAAAAATAGAAGACAAATGGTTTGCGGGCGCCAAATACCCAGAGACGGGAAACTTTGGTTACAGAGATTGTATGACGTGGCGTTACTCAAACAAATATGTTAGATAAATTACTACTAACCTAAGCTTCAAATAACATATTAATTATTATCCTTTAATTAACATATTATATTCCAATATCTTATCCTTTAATTAACATATTATATCCCAATATCTTATCCTTTAATTAACATATTAATTAAACCCCCCTTTTCTTTTCTTTTCTTTTCTTTTCTTTTCATGATATCATAGGTTTGGCTTTGCATTTGACAGTCGATTTCTCAAGTTGATGTCTGTATCCAGCATCATAATACTCAGTTTGCCACGCCGTATTGGAAATGCATTTTCTTTTTTGGTTAGGATTTTGATATACGTAGACAGAGGTATCTTCAAATATTTCTTTTTTTAGTGGCATTTCTTCTTTAGTCACGAAAGAACACTCTTTATCATTCTCGCTAGCGAATACATCAATAAAAGGCCATGACCATTTTTTAAATCCGCCATTTTCATCGTATATTTTTTTTCCTCTATGGTCAGTATAAAACAGCTTGTATGCTTTTATAGCTTCCCACCACACTATCCCCACGTTGTATTTTGCGAGTATTTTATCTATGTTTTGAAACTTGGGTAAATCTTCTTTGACGATTGTTACGTCAAAATCATCATCCCAATCTATTTGTTTATTATTTCTACGCAATCCCATATATGTACCAGCACACACAGACCATCTAATACCTACACGCTCTGAAACAGTAGTCCATATATTCACTAATTCTAATAAATCTTGTTTTTCCTTTTTAGTCATAACATCGGAGTAACATTTGTATATATTACCCTTAGTATGGTTAATATAATAAGAATATCCGTATACCGCAATAATCACCAGTAAACCTATAATAATAATAACTAAAGTATTATTTTTGGGTTTCCGTACACCCCGTAACCCCCAATTTTTGAGTATTAAATTGTACTTCTTATGCATATATATATATATATGTATATATTATATTGACCAAGTCAAAAATATATTATACGAAAACGTAATAAACAAACCGCAGGTAATAATAGTAAGTATAATATAAACTATACAAATAATGCCGAGTTTTTACATCCCAAGAGTTAGCACCGATTATAGTACTGAAGACATAATAAACACATTTCATTTGATGTACATAGGTAATGTTAATCGCGTAGACATCGGCGATTATTCCGACGATTATGCTTACATGTCCGTATTTCTGCATATAGATACGTTGTATGATAGCGAATTAGCGTTCGAGTTAGTAAACAGAACACATCGTAGAAATAACGGTTGTTACAAACTTTACGTAAATGAGATTGACTATTGGAAAATTTACAAAAATCTAAATCCAATAAGAGAAACACATATGAATATTCATCAGTTATCAAATGCATTAACATGTGCCGAAAACAAAATTGACAACCTGAGGTGCGAGTTTGAAAGTGAATTAGAAAAGAAGAATGACGATATTTATCGATTAACAAACGTAGTCCAGAAGCTGGTGAATACCGTATATCCGATGCTTGATGCAGATAGTTATCAATTAAAAAATAGGATTAGTTGTACTAACATGATGAATTATGGTGTCTGGTATGGCAAATCATATTTGCCAGTAAACACGGAAGAAAGAGAACGCATAATAAAAAAATATATACAAATACAGGAGCTATCTGAAGCCGAACCATGGGACGACCTAGGTGATATATTGAGTTCCTGTGCATCTACTGTGAGTGATGCAATATCAACACCACGTATGCACCAGTACGAACCCAAAAAAGAGAAAAAGCACAAGGAGAAAAAGCACAAGGAGAAAAAGCACAAGGAGAAAAAGCACAAGGAGAAAAAAGGCAAAAAGGACAAACGTTATCATTATGATGATTCCGCAAGTAGCATTAGTAATGATGATAGTGATAAAAACAATAGACAAAAAAATACTATATCGTTATGTGGAAACGAATAATAAAATATAAAATACAAAATACAAAATACAAAATATAATATAATACAATAATAATATGAGGTTAGTGAGACCATAAAATCATTAACACAAAATTAATCATTAACACAAAATTAATCATTAATATAAAATTAATCATTAATATAAAATTAAAGCATTTAATAATATTTGTCTTGATAATATATGAAGTTTGATCTGAACATAGATAATTATACGATAGAGGATATTCTAGACATATTTGATTTGACTGAAAATTATGATGCAAACATGTTAGACATAAAAGAAATCAAAATGCGTGATAATATAATGCGCAGTACAGAACTAGGACAACACGACATAGATAGAACTATCCAGTTTATACAAGATGCAAAACTGATACTGATGAATGCTAAAGATAATAATAATGCAAGCACCGCCACAACTGCAACCATTACAACCACAGGAACCATGAACAACCTATTGTCATCTTTTGAAAATAATGCTTCAAAATATACACCGCTTAAGGACCAATCAGAACATATGGTACAAGATAAAAAAAACAACGGCAATTACATATCATCGTATCCTAGTAGCTTTTTTAATGGCGTTATTAACCCTTTGATGAAAAAGGTAAGACACATGAATATAAATATAGATTCAAGATTTCGAAGTAATTACTATTCGCAATCATCGAGCAATTTTAATGCAAATATAGCGGAACAAATTAACGACGTTCTTACGATGCAACTACAATCGATTGAATTACCAACTACTTTTTATACAATATCGAAACAGCTGGAGAACAATTATTTTTATATTGACTTGCCAAATACGAATGATAGTGGTTTAGTAGAAATCCAAGAGGGCAATTATGATTATTCGGGTATTGAGGACGCAATCAATACTGCGCTGACCAATTTGGGTGGCGATTATGCGAACATCGTCTTTAACATAAATTCAACAGATACTTCAAATGGTATAGGTAATTGTTATGGATCAGGGAGAATGTTAGTAGGATTAAGTTCAACATCCACGCTGCCAAGTGATTTTAAATATTCGTTAAATTTTCAAAAAAGTAAAGCAGGGTTAGAAAACGATTTAACAGCGTTGCCGTTGAAGTTGGGTTGGTTATTAGGATTTCGAAATGGTAAATATACAGATAATTTGAATTATGTTTCAGAAGGTGTAGTAGACCTGCTAGGTATAAAATACTTGTATCTCTCTATTGATGACTATAACAATAATGTAAACAATAGTTTTCATAGTGCTTTTACGAGTTCTTTATTAAATAAAAATATTCTAGCGCGTATTTCGATAAAAAGTGGTACAACAAACATTATAAGCCAATATAATTTGAATATAACAACAACTCCTCGTGAGTATTATGGTCCTGTAAACATAACCAATCTACATGTGCAATTGTTAGACCCATATGGAAGAGCTGTGGATTTGAATAATATGGATTTCAGTTTCTGTTTAACACTTCAATTAGTTTATGACCTCTAATAGTTCGTGTATGAAAGAGATATAATAGTTAATAATATTGATATTTATAAAATCTAAATTATAAATATAAATTATAAATATAATGAACAGAGATACAATCTACTCGGGTATAACTACATCAGGTAATGCTGCTTTTGGAAAATTGAATCCAAGCAATAGAGCAAGTGATTTCATAAGAAAACAAAGTGTGCAAGCTCAATATGCAAGACCACTACACAGTAAAGCAACCAATTATAACGATTTATACAAACTCAAACAATCCTTAACAGTTCAATATGGTAGTTCTACAAGAATCATAAAAGACAATACGTTGTTACTAACTAGAAATAATATATTGGGAAATAAAAACAATCTAATATCATCTTTGTATACAGAGCTCAGTTTACCGAATGTTCCTGTAGTGTCTGATTTAGCAACTGGTACAACACCTACTAGTATAGACCCAAGTGTAGAGGCCCCGTATTTATTTTATAATGTAGATGCATCAGGTAACTTGTTTGGTAATACTCGTTGTGGAATTGCCAATTACTTGAATTACAAAAAAGGAAGAAACTTTGACTTCGTATCGGTATTAAATAAATAACCACACTACATCGCCATTCACCACTAACCACTCCCACCGCTAGTGTGTTTCAATAGTAACCTCTTTTGCTAATCGTTTAATTATTTTATTCTCTTTATCCTCGTCATCACAACCCTTACCACCCATAGCTTCCACCATTAATTTAGTATATCTATCAGAATGCTTGGACTCCGATTTAACGCAATCAGGATACTTCTCTTTAAACTCCTGTAATAACATAGCATTTTTACGCGCAAGCTGCTTGATTGCCTTTCTAATTTTTGGTTTGTGTGTTGACTCTTTATCCCATTTGTCTTCATCTTTTACGTAGATGGTTTCTCTTTTTGCATCGGTACAGTGTACTGGTCGTTCTGTAACATCTAACCCTTTCAAGCTTTTAATAATAATACTGGTAATGCCGTTTACGTAACCAACGTCACCCATTTTCTCCAAATCGGTTAGTTGTAACTGCAGTGAGTTGACAAAGTCCATGATATTCATAGCATCTTTGCATGTTTCATTCAAGAAAAACTGTAGATTGAATGAATTATTAGTATTGTTAGTATTGTTATGGATTGTGTTATGAGTGCCGTTTTTAATGACCTCCAACATTTTATTCTGTGTTTCTAACATCATCTGTTTTAGTTCGTTATTTTCTTTCATTAATAGCATTATTAATTCTTTATTTTTACTGTCGGTTACGTTATTATCATCAGTAAAATTGTCATCCTTACTCCAAACACCCTTATCACTAATCTTACTCGTATTTTTACTATTACTATTACTATTACTATTACTATTACTATTACTATTACTATTACTATTACTATTACACTTTTTTGAATGCCGCCATAGTCCAGATCTCTCCTTAAACGTCTTGCTACAAATACTACAACTATATATTTTAGCTAGTTTATCGTTTGGCGTAATTTTGGCGTAATTTCGCGCGCTTTTCGGGTATCGTGTGGTTAATTGTCGTACCCCACCGCAATCAGTACTGCATATTACGTCATTCACTTCATTCACACATATCCCCCGCACAATTTCGGCGTAATTTTGGCGTTGATTATGTTGATTTTTGTGTTGCTGGTTGTGTTTACGTGTGGACAAATGACGGCTCATGTCGCTTTGTTTACAGCATGAGAAGTCACAGCAATCACATACATATTTCCCCTGCGTATTTTTGGCGTAAAAAACGTTGTCATCCGTTGACATTAATATTCAACATAAATTACATCTAAGTGATTTTCCAAGAACTATTTTTAATCATCGAAAAAATATGCTAATAAAATAATTCACCATTTTTCCAAAATAAGAGCATTATGGTCGGATGTGACTTTTTTATTTTTTTTCTGGGTCTTTTTCAGGAAATCCCAGAATTGGACATTATTTTTGTCCAATTTTGAAAAATGTAAAAAACTTTGGGAAGAAAAAAACGCCCATCTGCGTTTAGTTCGTTTACCTCGTTTAAATAAATAACCCTTGACCCTTTAGGAATATTTATTAGTTAAACATCGATGCAGAGTACAAAATAGTATAAGTAACAAAAGATGATGCTATTACAAACGATAAGTACTTCATTCTAATGTTGACATTAATAATTATTTTTTTGTTTAATAATACCCAGGGTATATTTTTTCTTATTATACTGCAATCATTTATATCATTATATGTATTTTGGTAATGGTAATAGTAATCTTCTTTCTCATCATCATATTCATTTTCATATATTTCTTTTTTATCAACGGACATATCGATAGAGTCATAATCCTCGTCGATTGAAACAAATTGTCCCCATTCGTAATTCGAATCTGATATACTCATTATGATTAGAGCTTCACTTATTAATGTATATGTATATGAAAATATATGACAAATTATATGCGAAATTTATATGCCGAAATTATACGTTAATTATCTGATAATTAATCCACTTAAGTATCTGATAATTAATTCAAATTCAATAAATTAGATTAAAACAAATGAACACGTTATTTTACTTATTAATGTTAATCATCATCCCAAACACATTCATTTTTTTTTCAATATGCAGCCAATATTATAGCTTTTTACGGCTAAGCAGTTTTTTTGCTTTGTTTGCGATTATCTGATATTTTCTACCCTTGGAGCTATATTGTCTGGCACGTATATACGCCGAGTATACACCTTTCCTACTTCTCTTGCAAGTATTTTTCTTGCAAATAGGAAACGATTTATTTGGACCTAAAAAACATTTTTTTCCGCATTTTTCAAGCATTCTGGTTCTTTGCGATTGATTAGGTGATTCGTTTTTCCATCCTCTAGTAACACTACGCTTTTGACTTCTACGTTTATTAGTATAATGATTTTTACGCGTTTTATTCATATATAATTTATTTACAAAAAAATAATATAATAATAGCAAATATATATTTATATGGTGGTATCAAAAAAGACACAAAATATCACAATTAGTATAAATGATGGAAACACAAAACCACTAAGTAATGATGATATTCTTGCTGAGAAACTAGGATTCAGAGATGTGGTTGGTAACCACGAAGATACTAGTGATGAAGATGATGAAGATGATGAAGATGATGAAGATGATGAAGATGATGAAGATATAGCCAGTATTGTAAAGAATATGTCGTCTACAAGTGATAATAACAACAGCACCAAAAACAAAACAACTAAGAGCCACATAATCAAAAATAATATGAATAAAGAGAAGGAAATAGTAAGATTATCTAGTGATAATTTATCCAAAGGAAAACAAAAGGATAGTATTTTTACTAGAAAAACAAAAAAAAAATCAACTAATCCCACAGATACACAATTTGAAGAACAAATGGACGCCAGTTTTTTTGGTATAGATGATATTGTAGAAAATGATGATGAGAGTACTAGTTCTGACGAAGAAGTTGAAATAGGTTCTAATGAAGTACAATCAACTAATACAAATAAATGTAGTATTAACCAATCCACTAATGGAATATCAAAATTCAAGAAATATACTTTTCACGACGTTGAAAAATCAATAGAACACAATTATTTTGAAAAGATTCATCGTTATTCTAGTTCTTTGGATATTATTGCAACTTATTTAAGAGGTCAAAAATTGATTTATATGGAAGCCAAAAGTTTCTGTGAAGAACGTTTGAACTGCCTGATGATGCCATCAATATTTTTCTCTACGTTAGCTACGGTTTTATCACCAATCGTACAACATTTTCCTTGGGGTATTTATTTAATCACGTCTATAAACGGGGGTATAGCATTTTTATTGGCAATAGTCAATTTCCTGAAATTAGATGCAGCATCAGAAGCACATAATATAACATCATATCAATATGATAAATTACAAACATCTATTGAGTTCATGTCTGGTAAAACGCTATTATTTACCAAAACAGAAGAAGACATGGAGAATCGCACAACCACCACCGAACATATCAACGACGAAATCTCTATGCAAAATATAGATGCTAAATTGGTGCGTAAATTAACTGATATAGAACATAAAATTGGTGAAATCAAGGACACAAATCAATTTATTATACCTAGGGGTGTAAGATTGTTGTACCCAATAATGTACAATACCAATATTTTTCTGATAATAAAGAAAATACAGGACATCAAGAAGCGAAAGATAAATACTTTGAAACAGGTCAAAAACCGTATATCTTATTTATCGGCGGTAATGAAAGCCAAATATAAAAAGGGTAAGAAAAGTCGTGTAAAGAGCTTACAACACAAAATAATGGAATTATACGAAGAAAAAAGCAACATTATAAAGGATATATTATTGCTGAAATCAGCATTCTCAGTAATAGACGAAATGTTCACGAAGGAAATGGAGAACGCCGAATTGAAGAAAAAGTATTGGTTCCGTTTGACATTTTTGGGTGGTATAGGATTATCGAAACGCATAGTGGACCCTACAAAAATGAATCAATTTATAAGTGAGATTATGAACCCTTATGGTGATGACAAATACAAAAAACAAAATAATGAAAATACGCAACTAAATCAAAAGGATAAAGAATATTATGTCAAAAAAACAGTCAGAAACCTTAACGACTCTTTTTTCAAAAAGACCAATAAATTGTTGAAAAGGGTTATTGATTTAGAATTAGATATTAACGATAAAATAGATACAACAGATTATAACAACGCCAATAACAAGAAACCTGATAATAACAACATCGATAATAATCACTCTCGCAACAATAACAACAACACCGGTAATAATCACCCTCGCAACAATAACAACAACATCGATAATAACAACCCTCGCAATAATAACAACAATCCAAATACCTTTTTCGATGGTGATAATTTTATACGTTTATTTGGTTTTAACAGAACACCTTCAGAAGTATTGAGACAAAATCGTGACAAATATTGTGATAATTATTCTGATAGTATTAACCCAAACGGAAGATTGTCAGATTCATCTACATCAGAAGCCGATATAGATGTAGATAACGAAGATGCAGATGATGTGAATACGAATCATATTTTGACTAACAAAAAATTGAACATCGATATAAATGAAGAAGTACTGTAGATGATTTTATAACTTGAATAGCCGATTACGTCCATTCATTCTATGGGAAGGATTCATATAATAGTTTTTTGTGAAATGCTGCATATTATTACTTGCAGTATAAAACATTTTAGTCGATTTGATTTGTGACGCTCGTCTTCTAGCATTTATACGATTTATATGGTCCTCTCTAACCATTTGATGATACTCTTCCCAAGTTTCAGGTACTCGTGTTTCAACTACAGTTTCTGCATCTCTGTAGTTTTTGAAATATTTATTATAAATAGCACTATTTTTAACAGTGGGATCTAATGGTTGTTTAATATTATTGGGTTCGCTATTATGGCTGCTATTATAATTACTACTGCTACCATCACCATATGCATAAACATGATTTTCATTAGAATACGATTGCATATCGTCTGCAGATTGTTCATCTGTATTATGTTTGATTGTCATTTTTTGTAAAACACCATTAGGTGATACTTGCAAATTCAAACCAGATAAAATATCATCATAGGAAAAACGGGGTCGTGCAACTGTATTACCATTATCGTTATCATTACCATCAAAATAATTAGTCGACATATTATTTATATAAACAATACATATAAATAATACTGAAATTACACAATAAACCCACAATAATCCATCAAAATAATAAAGTACTAACTAACATGTAACAGACAGTAATTACTAAAATACCAAAATACTAAAATACTAAAATACTAAAATACTAAAATACTAAAATACTAAAATACTAAAATACTAAAATACTAAAATACTAAATAGTATAACGCATGCATGTATTGTATTTCATAAACAAATTTAAACGTTTTGTTTTATATAAATAAAATGCAAATATCACTACTATTTTTGTATTCTATCGCAACTACATTATTTACTGTATCATCTATTGGTCTTGGTACTTCAACCAAAAATAACACATCAGATACAAATAACACATATTCCTATGTAGATTATGTGGACCTTGATGCATATCAAGGTTATTGGTACGAGGTCTATAAAGATTTATATGACGATACATTTCAAAAAGCGGGTTCCTGTGTTACAGCAAATTATACTATTTGGAATAACGAAAAAGTAGGTATCGTTAATAGTGAATTATTACGAAACGGATAATTAAGTATAATCGACGGATATGCGTACTACAAAGACGGTAATTCAGGTGGGGAATTAACGGTAAAATTGGATGGTGTTGATTTCGACGCCCCTTACTGGATAGTAGAATTAGGTCCTATTTATGAAGACAAGTATGACTATGCAATTGTTTCAGATAATCTTAAATTTACACTATTCGTATTAGCGAGAGATGTAGACCGTTTTTTCAAACAATATGACTCACAAGTGCTGGATAGTATTGATAACATGGGATTTAATAGAACGTATAATTCACCGACTAGAACAAACCAAAGTTCAGATTGCACATACATCTAATAACCTTCCCCGACCCTATCACCCTATCTATCTCCCATCTCTGGACATTCTACGATTTTTTCGATAACTCGACCAATTCGGCTAATCCTGTAGAAAACGATTTTTCAATAGACCATCCCAACCCTTTTACTTTAGCGTTGCTAATATAATAGCGTTTGTCATTAAATGGACGATCTTCAACATACTCAATAAATTGCTCATAGTCACTTGTATTATGAATCAGAGTAATCAATCTATGTGCAATTTCTTTTACAGTATATTCATCGTGGTCATCACTGCCTATATTGTAGATTTCACCCACATCTCCTTTTTCCAATATTAATTCGATTGCTTTTGCTACATCTGTCACGTGTAAAAACCCACGTACATTTGTACCGTCGCCTTGTATAGTGACTTTTTTGTTTTGATTCAACAATTGGATAAATCGTGGAATCAACTTTTCAGGGTATTGATTCGGTCCATATACGTTGTTTCCTCTGGTAATAATAATGGGCATATTAAAAGAGAACCTATACGAATTTGCTAGTAGTTCGGCACCAGCTTTTGTTGCGGCATAAGGATTTGTCGGGCATAAAATAGTGAGTTCGTTTTTCTTTTCTAAATCGTCTAGAGCCGATTCACCGTACACTTCATCAGTAGAAATATGGATGAATTTATCTATTTTACCGTATATACGACATGATTCTAATAAAGTATGGGTTCCTACAATATTATCGTATGAGTATTTTAGAGAATCATCGAAAGAATTTTGGACATGGGATTGCGCAGCAAAATGGACAACTGTGTCTATCTTATAATTGTGTAATAAATGGGTAATCAGATCTTGCGAACATATATTGCCTTTTATAAAAAAATAATTGGGCGATTCTTGTACAGAAGTATGAATATTTTGCTCGTCTGCACAATAATACATGGCATCTAGGTTTATAATAAGTGTATCTGGGTGTGTTGTATGAAAATAATTGATGAAATTAGAACCTATGAAGCCACATCCTCCAGTAATGAGCACATTTTTCATTTTTTTGATTATAATGTATAAATTATTTTTTTTTCGGTTTATTAAACCAATATTAAACCAATATTAAACCAATATTAAACCAATATAATAATCTCTCTCTCTTCAAATAATTTTCATTTTTTGTAAAATAAGAATATCTGAATCAGAGTATCTACGTGCTTTATTCGATAATTTATCATTTTGCGATTTATGTTTTAAATATTTATCATAATACCTACACGAATAAATTGTTTTATTAGTTTCATCGTTGAATATTTGCATAATAAAAACCCCCTTCTTCTTTTTAATAACACTAGCTAATTCTATTAAATGGTAGTAGTTCGATGACTCAAAATAAATTTCAAGCAATCTATATAACTTTTTTTCTTTAGGGTTATTATCATATTCTATGTCTTCGGACAAGTATTTTATATCATATGAATTAAGTGTCTTTTTTAATTCGCTTAATTCATAACTGCTTATGTTATTCACGCAAATATCAACCTCATATCCCATTTTACTATCTACTATGTAATTATATAAAAATAATTACAGAAATATTACCTGTAGTTTGGGATAATAATATAATATGTTATAATTTTATATAAATACGATATGTCATTTAGAAAATATGGAGGTACAAATTATTCGTCCAAACATAACTTGGTAAATAGTCATATTAATAATTCACAAAACTTATCTGTTGGCGATACAATAGGACAAGAAAACTCATATATTAATATTTTAAGTAACATAAAAGCATCGGGTAATATTGACTGTTCTGGCAATATTGTCGTTACTGACATATACGCATCAGGTAATATCGAGTGTTCTGGTAACTTAAAAGTCACAAATATTAGAGCTTCTGGCCATTGTAATGTGAGAAATCTTGCTTTACCTCAAGGTAGTTATGTAAATTGGAATGATACTTGTGGAGACGGTGAAATGGATTTTATCTGTAGTAACGGTGGTGGAGATGGAGGTTTTTATTGGTATAATATAGCTTCGAACGAAGCAAACCAAAATCCGCCCATTTTAATGAGATTAGATTTATACGGCAATTTGTATGCAACCCAGTTTAATCAGTTGTCTGATTACCGTATAAAAGAAAACGTTATTTCATTACATGATGATAAAGATAAAGACAAATTTACAGTCGATAAATTGAGACCAGTATATTATACTCATAAAGAGTCACAAAAAGAATCGATTGGATTAATTGCACACGAACTTCAAGAAGTGTTCCCTTTTCTTGTGAGAGGTGAAAAAGATGCTGAAAAATTACAAGCTGTAGATTATGTTGGATTAATACCTGTTCTTATAAAAGAAATACAAGATTTAAAGAAGGAATTGAGTGAAATAAAGAAACAACTAATCAAAGACTAATCAACAACTAATCAACAACTAATCAACAACTAATCAACAACTAATCAACAACTAATCAAACGACCAAATAACCAACAAACCAAATAACCAACAAACCAAATAACCAATCAAATAAAATAAAAATGATTGTATCAACAAGATATAGAATACAATACATACAATAATAATACAAGATGCAAGAAGTCAAGCCAATTTTACTAACTCATAATTCTCATACAAGAGACAACAATATCGAATTTATAGAAGAAGGTCATATATACAAGATACATGATGACAAAGACATCAAATATACCTCAGTAACAACCTGGGTTCATAGTCATTTCGAAAAGTTTGACGCAGACAAAATTATTGAAAAAATGTTCAAAAGTAAAAAATGGAATGAAACACACAAATATTGGGGAAAGAGTACAGAAGAAATAAAGACAGGGTGGAACAATAATGGTAAGAATGCTTCAGCAGCAGGAACCAAGTTGCACTACGAAATAGAATGTTTCATGAATTGTGCCGATGTGTCATATCCTTACACTCATAAAGATTTATATGATTGGTATGTATCCACAATAAAAGAACCCAGCGAATACAAGGAGTGGAGATACTTTTTGAATTTTATTCAAGATACGCCAAATATGAAACCATACCGAACAGAGTGGTATGTTTATCATGACGAATTAAAATTTGCAGGTTCTATAGACATGGTATATGAAAACACAGACGGAACATTAAGTATTTATGATTGGAAGCGTAGTAAAGAGATTACAAAAAAAAATAACTTCAACAAGTTTGCAAAAACAGCGAGTATATCAGAGTTGCCTGATACAAATTATTGGCACTATTCGCTTCAATTAAACACTTACAAGGCAATATTAGAGTCGAAATATGGTAAAAAGGTAAAGAATATGTTTTTGGTAAGATTACATCCAGATGCAGAACAACAAAATTATGAGTTATTAGAAGTTGCAGATTTGTCGAGTTATATTACAGAGCTGTTTGATTTGGTGATTGAAGAAAATAAATCAAGTTAATAAAATCATATTATTCATAAAATCATATTATTCATAAAATCATATAATCATAAAAATAATTATATAATTTAATATTACTTAAATATTTGTTAATGTGTTTAATATAAATAATTAATGGTACCAGTACTCATTAGTAATGTATTCAATATGTATAGTTTTTTTTCTAGTGAAACAGCGATAATACCTATTACATTTTTACATGGAGGAGTGATATTTCTATATGCGTATCTTTATATTTATTTGATACTATTATCGCCTAGGGAGTATCATTTGGAATTTGACAGTAGTTATGATAGCGATAGCGATTACACAACAGATGACGAACATAAAAATGTAGATGACACAGTTGCAAATACAAAATTCAAGAAAGATTACGAACATAAATACAAAGAAAAATTAGAGACGTTAAAATCAACGTATACATTTGAATTTACTGAGGACGAAAAAAATATGATAAACAAGAAGGTCGACGAATTAATGAAAGAAGAACGTAACCCAAAACCTTCGCCGCAAGATATACAAAGTGAAGCAGAGGGATTGATTCTAGGTAATAGATGGTTACCTTTAATGAACAGCTATTTATTTGAGTCTACACCTTTAGGTAATGTGCTTATGAGATATAACCAAAACCTAGAGGCATTTGAGTTTTATAGTGACAACACAATTCCATATCGTTTTTTGGAAACGGTTAGCCGAAAATATGTAGTATTAAACAACTGTTTACCTTTGTATGTTGACATGACAGAAGTGTTAAAAGAGAGTGAAGAAAAAATGCTATTAGAAGAGAGTAATAAAGAGAAAGAGAAAGAGGCAAACAAGGAAAACCCAAAGGATGAAAAACGAAATGTGTTTGCAAAATTGAAGCAATATAACAACTCAAGTTTTAGTACTTCCATGAAAAATATACCTCCGCCAAAGAACAATATTCCAGGTGCCAAAGTGCCACTAGAATCAAATAAGGACAAAAAAATGATTCTGAAGGAGACGTCGAATCGTTACAGCTATCAAGGGAAGATGGCAAACTTTCAAATGATTAAACAGGTAGACAAGAAGATTACAAATAAGAAGTATGGTATTTCTTTCGCGGATTTTAAAGCACAACAATTACGAAAATAAAGTGTCATCAATAATACAGATGAACAATAATTAAATCTTGTGATAATATAGATAACATAATTAGAATGGTAAACAATAAATCAAAGCGCAAATATCCACGTGTAATGACGAATGGCGATATTGTGGGTATTAAAAAAACCCTTAACCAATATTCGAAATTACTAACAGAAAAAAAGAAAATTGAGGAGCGTACTCTGAGTAGTATAAACAATTTTATGAATCATACGTTACATACATCACTAAATATGAATGTTGGTGGTAACAAAAATAAGCAAACTAAGAGTCGTAAATATAGACGCAACAAACCGTCAAAACCGAATAAGACAAAAAAAAGAGTAATGTTCAATATATAAAATTTAAACGTAAATTTTCAACGTAAATAGTATAAATATCCACTAATTAATACTTATACTATTCTAGAAGTATACATTTGTATATGCTGTTCCTTCGTATATGATGTTCCTTCGTATATAGTTTATTTATTGACTACTATTCCATTTTTCAAAGCCGTTGCTTTTCATTATGTTGAACGATGTACCCAGATGGTCCTTTGCTATGTTGTAAGTTTGTTGTTGTGATTCATCTAGTTGGCTGAGATATTTATAAATAAGTTGTTGTTCTTCGGCTGTATACTTGTGTATATTATCGGTAACTTTTACAGGTAATTTATCAAAATCAAGTTTAGGCACCATAATTATAGAAAATATTTTTGTTTAAATGTATTGATGCACAAAGTATTTCATTTTTATTATATATTATTTAAAGTACAAATAGATTAATATACAAATAGTAAAATAGAAATATATAAATAGTGATTATGTATATATGAAAAAAACGAAAGATTCTAATGACAGTTTAAATCATCTCTTTTATCGCGAATACGAAGACAAATTTTCATACACTTCATTCACAACAGAAACTGATTCTGGTAATTCGACGTCGTTTTACATTAATAAAAAACTAAATTATGCTGTACGAAAGCTTTCAATCGATAAAGATAAACATTTACATGTCCCAAGTTCAGGTAATCATCGTATCTTTTGGTTGATAGTTTCTGGGTCGGGGAAATTTCGTATTGGAAATAATTTTTTTACTGCTTCGGAGGGTATACAAATACATATTCCACATAATACGCTTTATGACGTGAAAAATATAGGCGAAAATTCTATGGAAATAGTAGAGACGGTTATGGATATTCATGGAGACACATGAATAGAATAAAAATAAAAAATGAATAGATTATTCAATTACTTATAAGGTAACAACAATATACATATACATAAATATATATATACAAAATGACTACAAATATTGAAAACAATACATATAGATATGAGTTCAGTAAAGAATTTATGGAAAAATTATATTATTTTTCAAAAATTCACGAATATGACGATTTAAAGGATTACAAGGATGCGTGGGATATATGGGTGAATGACAATATAGAGGAAATCATGATAGAAACAAGAATGTTAGAATCAAACGGCTACACTAATAACGTGTTGAACAAAATGTACAAAAGCGCAAGATACTACTTACGAAAAAAGAGAACTACTGAAAAAAAGGAACCAGTAAAACGTAGACCTTATTCTGGTGTAGACAGAAATCTGTTGATAATTATGGATAGCTTTATTAGTTCTAGCAATTCAAATAATTCAAACAACAAAAAAAGCATAAAACCTTCAGAATCGTTTGCATCGTTTTGCGAGATTCATAGTAAAGATATATCTGATGTAATCAACAAGATAAATGAGACACATTCCGATGCCAATTCCGACTCTATCTCACATTCTATACCATCTTCTATTTTAATGGATAAAATAAAGAAAACTTACAAAAATAGATATTTTATATATTCAAAGGCAAATAATAATTAAATGCAATTAAATAAATACAAATAATTATTTATTAATAATATTAATATTATGGACGTAAATTTATTAACTAAAAATTTTTTTATTTGTCATGGCAACAATTATGCAACCAACTCAACGCAAAAATTAAATAAGAACGATACAAAATATAAACTAAAAAGGAAAAATAATGAGGTTACCAACGAGATACAGATTTCTGTTGAGCTTAATAAAATACCTTGTCATTTAACAAAGTATGAATCAATAATCGACGTTCGAACTTTGACAAATAGCAACAAGGTTCCAGATTTGTTTAACGAAGACCCGAACAATTACCTTTTAATAAAATACAATAGTATTTCATCCTCAAACGTCCTTTATTTGAAGGACTATTTACAGGAAGAAAAACATAAATGGAATGTAAGAGTAATAATATCGAGGTCACTTGAAAGTTACAAATCAATACTAACTGGCTTGCTAGAATTATCGAATAATGGTATAACCTTTTTTGATTTGACACCTTATGATAACATCATTTTTGTGGGAGATAAACCTATTCTTAGACGCTTTGAAAATAGTATATTACACAAACAGATACACAAACAGATAAGTGATGCGTATATCGTGAACCTCATCAAGAATATAACCAGTTTTACACACAAACCATTAGAGGTACATCTATTATTTTATTTGATCGTTAATAATAAAAAAACACTAGACGTTGAGTTGTCGGAAGTGGTGGTCACCCATTTTCTGGAAAATATGAATACATTAACTCTTTTTTCACAAGGTATACAAAGCAAATATCGCGCCGAGTGTAAGGCTTTTGTGGACTCATATATAGGTAAAGAAACGAGCTATATTGTAAATGACGTAATAAAGTATTACTATACATGGGACAATTATGCGGTGAGTGTAATATACCTGCACATATTTGGTACGATGTTACGAACATTATCCCTGAGTAAAACATTCATTCATGATCTGGTAAGCTTGCTTTATAATAATGTATCAGCTTTTCCAGATAAGAGAAAAACTATCAAGGATACTATCGATATTTATTATCGATTATTTTACAAATATGATAATTGGGGATTTGTGGACGATATATCAGAAGAATCGATTATGAAATTGCACGACGCGTTATGATTATAGATGACAATTTTATAATTTTATAAAATATATTATTACCGATAACAGATATCTGCAATAATATATACATATTTGGTTATATGATCATCAATCACTCACATTTACATTCGCTAACATACATATCACCATATTTTGAATATCCAGCCAAATTTACATCATATAAAGGAATAATCGAAATTTCTTTTACGATTCCTAATACATCTGATATAGTGTCTTTATAAATAATCCCAAATACACCTAGATATAGGACTAATATATCAATCATTACGTTCACATGCTGCATTAGTGTTAATAATTAAATATAATATTTATTTCTAAGTAATTAATTTGATAATTAATTTGATAAGTTAATTACTGTTATTTTTGTTGGATTTTTTGTTTTTTCTTCTTCTTTTCTTGGTTGCATTCTTAGATGTCTTATTTTTCTTAGATGAGGACTTGGATTTTCTCTTTACAGTATTAGAGTTGCTTCCCATCTCTCCCTTACGTTTACTTGCCTCCTTCAAAGCATCCTTGAACTTGTAGTTTGGTTTATGTTTGTTTTCGTTGTACACTTTTTTCACAAATATGTTCCATGCAGAAAGTTTTCTAGCCATTATACATTACTCCTATATTATTATTGTATGGAAATTGAATTTAAAAAAAATGAAACTAATTTGCTTGAATTATACTAGAACAAATATAATAAGTACAACAACACAGATCAAAAAATAACAAACACATCAAAGACAACAATAATAAACACAATAAATACTATATTCAGTAATAAAATAATGTCGGGAACAGTTAGATTCACAAGATATTTGTACGAGGTAGACGAAGTAAAGGTATCTCTTCTTATTGCCTTACTGAAGAAGGATGTTGCTAAAGCCGAGTTTTGGATGTTTGAGCTGTTTTATTCTGGGTATGTTGAAGAATTAACACAGTTAATATGGAAGATTTATTATGATTTCTATGCATCGTTGAACTACAAATATGAGAAATATTTGCTGACTAAGATGAAAAATAAAATCGAAGACCCAAGTATATTTGGCTCAATCATTAATAATTTCATAATTCGTCCGTATTCTTTCGACGTATTTTCGGTGAATTACATCGACGAAGGCGGTGCAGATGATAATACATGTAGTAGTAATAGTGCATGTAGTATTGAGGATGTTTTAACAACAAATGATTACCTGAAGATACTGAGATATGTAATGCATTCTACAGAAGACCCTATTGAACTTTATACGAAGATAATGGAGTTCTTTGTGAATGTTTCAAAGGTAAAGCTAACGGTAAAGACAGAGGTAAATAGCTTCAAAAGGGTTATTAAAAATACATATACAAAAGAATACATTAAAAACGTATTAGTATCCCGAGTGTTGTATTATTTGAATTTGAAAGACAATAAAAAAAAATTAGGAAAGAACGTATTTTTAGAACTAGATGTAGACATATTTGATAAATACAAAACTGTAGATAAGTGTGATAAATTACCAGCGAGAAAAATATTACAAACCGTAACAAAATATCCGATAGATGCAGACAATTATTTATCCTTATTTGTATTAGCCAGAGACGATGATGACGTTGACATCGAACAACTATATCGGTATGATTGGCTTTATTACGCTTCGAAGACGCCATTATGGAGAGAGAGGTTAAGCAGATATAATGCGAAAATAAACGACCACAGTAAAACGGTCGATTTTGATGATGAAGACGAAGATAATCTTCAGTTGTTTTACGATAATTTTGGGCTGGAACCAGATGAACAAAAACTATCGGTACATCAAACATGTACACAGAAAATTAACGAGACACGAGAATGGGTTGATTTATACAAGGAGTTTAACGTCAACGGTGTTATTGATATAACAGAATATGTAGATAACGTCCTTAAAATAAGCTATGATTAGGTGTATATTAAATAATTAAGTAATTAAATAATTAAATAAATCTATTTTCTATTTTTATGCATTAATTTATGCATTAATTTTGCGCTATTTTATTTAAAGGTGATTAATATAAAAAAATGAAATAAATTTATTTGTAAACTGTAGATTAGACAAATAAATATATATAATGGTGAAAAACGTAACAGGCGGTAGTAAAACAAAAGGACAAGCCCGTAAATTTATGGGTAGACCATCAGCTAATAAATTGCGAATATCAGAATGTGACGAAGAATTATACGCAAAAGTTACCTCGATATTTGGTAACGGAATGTGTGAAGTATTTTGTGTAGATGGTTCTACGCGTTTATGTCATATAAGAGGCAAGTTCAAAGGACGAGGTAAACGAGACAACTTTATTGCTCGCGATACTATAATCTTAGCAGGTAAAAGAGAGTGGGAATCTGATGAAATCAAATATGTCAACGGAAAAAAAAAGTTGCCAAATTGTGACTTGTTGGAAGTTTACAAGGATAATGATGTAGACAGATTGAAAAATACCGAGAAAAAGATTTATAATTTATTCGTAGAAGAACCTCAAGCTAGTAGTAATAAAAACGGAGATGAGGTCGAGTTTACGAATATTATTGAAAAAGAAGAAGACGAAGAGTATGAAGAGTTGATAAGCGAATTCGATAAAAACAAGTCAAATACGATATTCATAAATGATGAAGTAATTGATGTAGATGACATCTAAAGCAGTAATAAAATTAATAAAACTAATACTATTTTGATATAAATTAATCATTAACAAATATTAATAATTAATAATTAATAATTAAATAAAATATACGATGGTTACTCACACATAGGAGTAATTATTTTTTTACCCAATATATCATACCGTTTATTTTTCAATATATGTTGTAGTTTTTCCCATGAATTCAAATTTTGTTTTTCATTTTCGCCTATTTTCTGAGTATGTTTAGTTCCTGAGCTGGTTGAACTGGTTGCGCAGGATGTATTTTTTTGTTCATTACGCCTAGGTATACAGATACTATCACAAAAGGTATTCAAAATATTTGGACTGTATCCAGAAATCATGTACACTTTGTTATGTAAAGATAAGCAAGGAAACCCATTAGTTTGCTTCAAATTCCAGAATACAATATGAGGACAATCAAATGGACGGTTGTTAATTTTCAAACCTATTTCATTAAACTGATGATTTATATAATTATAGAGTGTGATATTTTCTTTGTTTCTAGTTATTTCTTCTACTTCCATATTAGACAAAATAACTAATGTAAGATTACTCAATACATCGTTGTCCATTCTACTACTAATGATGGTGTCAACCAACAAGTCGACTGCCGAATACAAGTTAGAATTAAGAGCAGGTTGACTCCTACATATTTTTTGTGTCATCGATACGAAACTCGAATCTTCGCTGAAATTTATCCATTTGGCGTCACTTGAATAAGTAATAACCCCTTTGCATAATTCCGATTTTTCCGCAATAGAGATACCTAATGCATTTGCAACCTTGATAGGTGCACCTTGCATGTGCATAGAAACATCGATTATAGGAATAAAATTACCTGAAAAATGGTGGTGAGATTCATTATTTTTGTTTTTCCACATCATATTTACTAGCAATTCATCTGTTTGCAACATTTTTTCTTTGGTTGTTGACGTTGATGTTGACGTGGACAGGTTTTCTTTTTGGTTTATTATACTCAAAGCCATATTGGTAAAGGTTTCCATCTCTATATTCGCACCTTTAATATCCTTTGCATTTTCTACAAAATTCACAAAATTATTAGTACAAGATATGCGGTCACTCTGTTTTGTATTTGTATTGGAAACACCAAGAAACGCGTTTTTATTTTTTGCCAAAGCACAAGACCCCATTTTACCAAAGTCAATATTCTTCCATTCGCTATTACACATAATAACCTCTGGCGTAGATAGCTCTTTATTCAACGTCGAAATAAGCTGCCTATATGAAACTTTACATTTTGTAAGGGCCTTTATATTGGACTTATTATCATGACTGCTATTCAAATACTCGGAATAATAGTCGCTGGATAGTAATATAAATAGCCACTTGAACTTGCTGTTTTCTCTGGGTATCCATTTTGCCACTAAAGATATCCTGTTTGAATTGTTCAAGTAATTCTCTTCGTCTTTTTTGAGCTGTTCATTAATTAATTTAACAGAATGAGTAATCAGCGGGTGATAGAAATCACGCCCATTTTTGATGCAATAATCGCAAAAATATTTAATGTCTTTCCATGAGCCATATGGGACCTGATTGTTGAATGACTTTACAAATGTATCTAGTGCATGTGTTGCGAAAATTGGGTAATAATCATACCATGTGTCGATCATCATATAAGACAGCGTTCTTTCTCCTTTACCCATTACTATATCACGTGTACTGCCAATCATACGATACAACAACTCTAAATATGCAAAATCAATCTCATAGTAGCTGTCTTTGAGTATAGATGTCAATATTTTTCTAAGGGTGTCAACCCCTTCTTCGTCTGTTCTTACACCCTGATAGTAAAACTGAGCGATTTTTTCTTTTTTGTCTACAGACCATGTATATTCTATGCTACCGTAATCGTTGATGCGCTTAGGAAAAAAGTTAGGATTATCGTAACAAATCATGATAGAGCAATATTACTATTAATAACTGTTTCAATCTTTATACCGTTTTTTTTTCGTTTTTCTATCCTTTCCATACAAATATACCTTTTTCGTAGATGACAACGAATTTGTTTTTTTCATCTCATTTGACCTTTCGTAAAATATAAAGTTCAATTCGGATAAATCCTGAAACATATTTACAGATTTACCGAAGTAAACGTCTTCAATATGATTAACGTCTTTCAAAAAATTGTATTCGCTATCATCATGGAGTAATTCTTGTGGATTTGTATTCATTACTTCCATGAAGTTAGAGATGTTTTCGGGATTAAGGGTAATATTATATTTAAATAAACAAACCAATTTGTATTGTTTATTATTCGCACACGATTTTGCTTTTACCATACCCACTATTTCTTCTGTTTTCATGGTGTTTGGATGCGACAGAAGAAAAGGTTCTTTTTTAATTATTTCTATTTCACTTGACCTGTTAACGTATATGAAATTATTATTTATAGAATATAAATCGTCAGGATAAAAATCCTTGAAAAAATGGTCTCTTTTTTCAAAATCTGTAATCCAATCATCATTCAATTCATCGTTTAATTTATCATTTAATTCGTCATTTTTATTATTATTTTTATTCATTTTATTCTTTAATATTCGTTAATATTATACATTTATTAATCTAACTTAATTTACTCACTATATGTACCAGAGGTATAAGTATTGTTATTGCGTAGTTCTTCTTCAACTACTAGCTCTTCGTCCAATCTGTCAAAATAACCGTACTCATAATTTGGAAACAAGAATATCCTTTTATACTCATCGTCACCCCATAGTTGAATATATTCGTTAACTCGTTGTCTATGTCTATTGTTTAATGAATCAATTATTGAATCTATTGAGTAATCTACATGAACATCTACATCGTTATTACGTATTACAATTATTTTGTTTTTCGAATCTTTGACTGAGACATAGCTCCATTTTTTGTCAATCACTACCTCTTTTTTTATAGATGCTTCTTTTTTATCAGCCAATCTTTTTGCGTAGCTATTGTTGTTTACAGGATAAAGCGGTATTGGAGGTTGTTTAATAGTGTTTGATGTTCTTGATGTTGTTTCTTGTTGGTTTTGGTATTTTTGTTCGTTGTTGTAGATACTTCGACCTTTACTATTTTGATTCCATAGATGATTATTATTATTATTATCATTACTGCTATTGGAATTTCTTCTAACGTTTCTATTTCCTCTACAGTTTTGTTGTCTATTTCGTCCATTTGTTCCACTAGGTTCATTTCGTCTATTATTATTATTATTATTATTCTCTCTATAACCGCCGTCATTATCGTCTAATAATGCTGCAAAGCGGTTTGATTTATTAAGTGTTGTTGACATATTTAATCTGGTTTATTTAGTTTTTGTGTTTGTGCGCGGCGATAAGGTTTATACTTTTTATAAAATAATTACTAATTAAGAATTATTCGATAAATCGGTGCTGTTGTTTTTATTAGTGTTTTAATATATACACATACAACAACCTTTATTTCATTTTTTTTATTATTTAAAAATTAAATTAGCTTCAACCCCACCCTGGATAAAATAAATACATAACGTTAAAATGCATTTAAAGAATATAATTGTATATAAACCATCTCCTAACAGCAAAAAAATAATAATAGAGGTTGATAGTAAATAATCACAAATAAGTATTACAGGAGATAGCACAAAACACAAAACCACAAAAATAATACAACTTATTATACTAAGTATAATATTTGTTACTGTAAACATAAAATAGGTTCAAAAATAACGACAAATATTAATCACAATACTATATGTTTGTGAAGTATTTGTGACCTATTATGAAAAAAGGTTTATGGCTTAGGTCATAAAATAGTTACCTTGCTTCATTAGCTCAGTTGGTTAGAGCATAACATTAGTAATGTTAAGGTCGTGCGTTCGAATCGCATATGAAGCTATTAGTTTTACACATTTTAAATATAGTTCTATATTTAATTATATTTATTCATCCTATTTATTCAATATTAATAATATTAATTTAATAAATATTTATTTACAATCATATCTGCATTCAAATTTGAGTGAAAAATTGTATTCCTGATTCAGAAAATCAACCAACATACCGTTGTGATACCGAAATTTGAATCTCAATCGAGATATTCTGTCTTCCACTTGCGTTAAAACTCGAATAAATTTATTAGTAGGGATATATCGTCTCGTTTCGCTTAGAATTAACTTTGCAAAACAACTATTTACAGTTCCATTATAATCGTTGTTAAACAAGCTTAGCGTATTCTTACTATATGGTACTGCTTCATCGTACCAATCGAATTTATCAATCTCCATATAAACACTATTGTTCGCATATAGATCAGAAGTTTTGGGTGCTACTAAAAAGTACTTATTATTTTCGGTGTCATATGCTGATTTATAAGTTTCTTTGGTAAATCCTATTGTTAGTGGTAGTCCCAAATTTTTGGAGATTTGCTCGCTGTATGTTTGCAAAGTACACTCGTCATTATATGCAGATTTCTTACTAAAGTACATTATAAATTCATTTTGGCTATTTTCTATTGAAAAACGACGTTGATTAGATTTGCAAGTTACCGTGAAATCGGTGTATTTTGTTGTAGGGTCAACGTAGATTCCTTTTCTAAATAATTCTTTTGTGGTGGCGTTATTAATTTGTGTTGTCAACTCTTGGGCTAAAAGTGTATAATTATATCTGGCATCTGGTATTACAACCTCTATTGGTTCACTAAAATAAAGAGGTATACTAACCCAAAATTTACTATTATTCAAGTAATTCGACACGTTATAATAAAAAATAGGCAAATCAATATCAAATAGCTCAATACTCAGAATATTTTTTAGCGTAGACGGTAGTTCAATGTCAAACATACTCGAGTCTGGATATTTGGTAATATCTCTATCTTCGCTATGTATCGTTATAACTCTTGTACTATATCTATCAACAGTAGCACACTGGTCAGGAATCATATGCATACTCATAATTATTTATATAATAATTATTTATATTATATAAGTTTTACTTTAATTTATTACAGGGACTTTATTAGATACATTAATATCACTAGAAAATACACTGTTAGCCTCAGTAACCAACCACTGCCAGGTGGAAGTACTACTATTGTATAACATGACAAATGACACATTATCACCTAAATAAGTGAATTGATAGTATTTTAATGATTGTCCTTGATAAATAAAGTTTCCGTTATCACCAGCATACAAGTATACTAAATCACCAGTTTGAAGTGCGTTAGCCCCAGCAAATGTTCCGTCAGCAAATATCACAATCTTGGACGCACCATTTCTAGCATCATTTTCTGCAGTATTCATTGTGTAAACTGCGATATCAGCACTTACAGCAGCAACAGGAACACCATTAACAGGAGGTGGATTATAACTATAAGTGTAGCTAACCGCATTTTCATTTACTTTTTCAACAATAGTATTGTTTACAGTAGTTTCTACTATGATGTCTTGATCGGTTGAATCTATTATTTGGGTTCCTGCAATTTGTGATTGTACGTATTTTTGTACAGCATATGAAGTAGGATATTGTCTATTATCTAAAGCTGCAGCACTAATATCGTTTTGCAAGTTATTGTTAATATTGTAACAATTTTCATACAATGTTGCTATATAAGCTCCATTAGCTACAGGTTGGTATGGTGCCTCTTCAGTTCCAATCAATTTAGCAGGGTCAATAATATAGGTAGAGTAAGTACTATTGTTATTATCGGGGTCACTAAACTCTGTGTCTGTAATATTTACAGTTACATCAAAGATACCATTAGAAGGAAGGGGAATAGGTAGCGATGTCATAGCGTCAACGGATGCGTCACTCATTATAAATATTACTAACATTAATTAATTTACAAATAAAATAAGTTATAATATGTTACGTATTTATGGAGGGGGAAGTGTGTATTTTAGTGGTTGTTTGTGTATGTGGTTATCGTATTATAACATAATTTCATATTTTTGTAATTATTTATGTTACATTTTGAAATGAACCGTCATATCTAATAACTGACCAAACATTTTGAATATCGTCCCATATAAGTGATATCGAGCCATCCTTAGAAGCAAATATATATGTGTTATAGTGTGTACCCGCGTTGCTAAAGCCACCAATACCGTCTTTATTAGTGGAAAATAAACTAATAACCTTAAACTGCTCTGTGTCTGACCTATTGACGACTGTTTTTTGCCTGCCATTAACAATATTTTCAGAATTAAGTATATATCTACTATTAAAAGTCGTAGTAATATCGATGGGGTCTTGAATAAGTGTAACACATGAACTACTGTTGATGTTTTGTGTAGGTATGGTTGGCGAGTTGTATACAACTTCGGTTTCCTTGCATCCTTGCGATATAATAATATTTATTTCCTCTTCGATGATAGTTACACGTTTATTTAAACGATTATATGCATCGCAACACAGGTTGTTGTACTTGATTTGTCCAGTATAGGTTTTATAATCAGGATATCTCTTTATCATAATATATAGTATAGTTAGATTAATATAATAATAAAAAATAAAAATAAAATAATAAATAATAAAAATGAGTTATATTATGCACATTTAAAAGCATAATAATAAATATCAAATTTATATTTGTACAAATGTCATATATAGTAACTACTAAATTTAATACAAAAACATGGACTGAAAATTGTCAATATCGTAATGAAAAAAACATTCGATGTATTTATGGTAGTCCATGTGAATTTCCACAAAAGGTAGATTATGGTGGGTTGGTGTTTGTATTGGAGATGAATAATGATATGAATATCATAGAAGGCATAGGATTAATAAAGAATATGCCATGCGGTAAGCAGCATAATATTTATAAAGATATGAATTACAATAGGCATATTTATAAAAGTAAATATAGATTAAGACGAGATGAACTAATCAAATCTGACGATAAATGCACATTATTAAATATATTAGAATACATAGTGTTTTATGAAAAGAATCATTTGAAAAGAGGAAGTGGGTTTGCTTTGTTGAACCAACAACTTATTAATAAAAAATCGCACGAAGAAATCAAGAAAATTAAACTACCCAAAATTATACAAATGTTAAAAAGAATATTTAAAGTCGAATTCAACAATAATAATAACAATAATAATATATAATGTCAGTACATAGAGTAAATAATATAGATACAAATATTCAAAATTATAGCTTGGCTGAGCTAATGGCGATAGCAGAACTACAAGAATTAGAACCGAAAGAAATTGTACTAAAAACGAACTCGTATATTAATAAATTCAAAGATAGTGACCCAATATTATCTGCTTTTTTTATTGAATTACAAAGTCAACTGTTGAGATATGCACAAGGTCTCACGCCGCCTGAACATCCCATTAATGAATACAACGAGTATATTGAAGGTTATGATAACCAGGAAGGAGATAATAATAACGATGTCATCGGTTACAATAATAATAATGGTAATTTGAATAGAAATGAATATAAATATAATGTGAATAGCGATGATGCAGATGATTATGATAATGACGATAATGACGATAATGACGATAATGACGATAATGACGATAATGACGATAATGGTGTAGATAATAATGATGGCGACGATGAATACGACGATGAAGATAACTATGAAGATAACGATGAAGATAACGATGAAGATAACGATGAATATAACGAAGACGATGATGGTGAAGGCAATAGGAGAGAAGGATTTGAGAACAGAGTGAGTAATGATGCATACAATCCGTCTAATCAACAACAGCAAAGCAACTGGGATATGAATGAGTATTTAAAGCAAGATGACCAAAACCAAAGTGATAAAATTACAAATCGCCAACAGAAAACACAGACATTCGGCAATAATCAGGTCCCGATGAAACAAGAACAAATAGCAACAACGGACACGTACAATTTGCCTGTAAAACAGGACTCGTTGAACCCTAATTTGAAGAATGTTATGACTAGATATGTCAACATAGATAGTCAATTCAGAAAGTATACGAATGGTTCCAACACTAGTACTACAGATTATACGCTGGATTTATCTGATACGCTAAAAAACTTGCTATCGCTGACATTATTTTCTTTCCAAATACCTTTTTCTTGGTATTGTTTTGACGAATACTATGGTAATACATGCTTTTGGATTGTTAACCTGAGTTATAATATTCCAATTGTAATACCTTCAGGGAATTATACATCAGCAACTTTTACTACACGATTAAAAGAATCATTCGAGCGAGCAGGATTTGATTTGTCGACGGTTATTATTCCTTCAGATGCACCGTCAGGTGCGACAGCTCCTATTTATTTTAATCCTAATAACGGTAAGGTTACCCTTTATATAAATGGTATCACATACAACCCAACTAAAACTTTGGCTCTCTTTACGGTCTCCAGCGAAACTATAATATTGTTTTATGATTTTACAGGACGATTGATTTGTGAGAATAATTGTTATAGCAAGACCAGTTATTTTTTAAATTCAACTTTAGGATGGATGATGGGGTATCGTTTACCTTATGTTAATGTCGAAGAAAATGGTAACCCAGCACCCTCAATAATAGATTTGATTGGCACGAAATATTTGATACTGGTGATTGACGACTACAACAAAAACCGTATAGGAAATAATATGGTCTCGATATCCAAGTTCAATAATACGCTGAGTATGCCCAATTATTACACAAATGACCTGGTTTATAGTTGTGCAGAGCCTACGTCTGGACAGACAAATAATTTACAGGATTTGATAAATGAAACGAAATCGAACACATTATTAGAGTTTCAAACGACAAATCCATTAAATGGTTTGATAATAGGTGGTAAGTATGAGCAGAGTTTTGTCAACACGCAAAGTATAGTTCCGAGTGCTCCACGGCAACTAACAAAGTCGCAGATACATACAATAAATGAGATAATCAAAAATAAAAATAATTCGAGCATGAACTATTTAACATCGGCGCCTACATCAGGAAACGTTTTTGCGACGTTGCCTGTGAAACCAACGCTAGGATTAACTACTGGTAACTTATTGGTTGAATTTTCGGGTTCGATTCAAAGTTTCAAACGTACATATTTTGGTCCAGTTGATGTAGACAGGATGGCGATTCGAATATTGAATGACAAAGGTCAGTTACTTAACTTGAATGGTAATGATTGGTCGGTTACACTCTTAGCTGAATGTTTATATCAGTATTAAATTGGTTGTTTGATTGTCTATTTACTTATTTATTTAATGAAATCTTGCTATAAAATACTATAAAATACTATAAAATAGTATTATATAATATATGATAGAGGATATATTCAATTTTATAGGTGGGTATGGACCATTTATGATGATGATTATTTCCTTGTTTTTATTACGCCATCTTGCTAACTACAGGTTTATTTATATAATGGGTACTATATTTTCTATTTTTATTAATTTCATTTTAAAAGCAATAATAAAAGAGCCAAGACCTAATATAGACGAAAAAACATACAATACAGCAATTAATAATAGTTCTAGATTTATATTCAAGAAGGGTCTTCCACATGACATTTTTGGTATGCCATCTGGACATTCACAGGGGTGTTGGCTTACAACCATATTTGTGTTTATGGTATTAAAAGATTACCAAATATTGGCATTATTTGTGATATGGTCTATAGTAACGATGTGTCAGCGTGTGTATTTTGGTTGGCATACTGTTTTCCAAGTGATTGTAGGTGGTGTAGTAGGTGGTGTTCTAGGATATATCATCTACAGATTTGAAAAGGAGAAAATAAAGGGAGATATAAAAGAAAAAGAGGACGATAATGCCCCAAAAAACCTGAATATTTAATATGTTCTTTTATATAATATATGTCATTTGCGTGTCCAAAATCTAATATCAGTCCTATTGTTGATAATCGTATAAGGGTTGTTAAGGGTTTTATCCCCAGTAGCACCCCTGTAATACTTGGTCTTTCTACTTATTCATCACAAATAAACGAATATACAGTAGTAAATATAGTCGGTGAGAATTTTTTCCCATTTGGTAGTAGTACAATAAAGTTTGGCGTATACAAAAATATACCAGTAAGCTATTTCTCATCTAAATTAATTTCATTCGAGCTTCCTTTATCCAACAGACGGACGTTAGATATGGGTCAATATGACGTACAAGTAGTGACGATAGATAATAAAAGACCAACATCACCATTACCTCTTTATTCGAACAAGGTGGAATATACTTTGTTTTAAGAAACAAAACGAATTAATCCGCGAATTAAAACAGTGTGGATGGCAATAAAATAACAGTGTAAATATATATGAATAAATTTTACTTATATATATTCATTTTATTATGTTTTATTTTTGCAATTTCTTACTATAATGCATATTGTAGTAGTTATTACGCAAATAATTACGATAATTTCACAAATAGTGGTGATATTACAAATAATACAAATATAACGGAGAATTTTTCTCAAAAAAATGGAGGCAATTCAAATAACTCAATTAGCAACTCGACCATTGTTCTGTTGGGTGATAGTATGTTAAAAAATAATTATTATGTTTCAAATGATAAAAACGTTGAGCAAGTATTAAAACAACAGACAAGTGCAAATTGTCTGAATTACGCCCAGGATGGCGCTATTATTAGCGATTGTTATGCACAAATAGATGAAATTCCGTTGACAGTTGATACCTCCAAAACATTCATTTGTTTGTCGATTGGTGGTAATGATATATTAAATTATTATGCAAATAAAAATGTTAATAATGACGAATATATTAAATCACAGATTTCTGTTATCATGGACAAATATAAGAAACTTATTGAAGCGATAAAATCACGTTTCTCTTACGCAACATTAATATTATTTGATATTTATTATCCAACTAGTGAAGAATACAAGAAATATTATTCCGCAATTAGGATATGGAACAAGATGCAATATAAATATACGAAACAAAATAATATTCGCATGGTTGAAGTAAGTAAATTATTAACTCAGAAAGAAGATTTCATTAATAAAATAGAACCTTCGGAGGAAGGTGGACAGAAAATTGTAACAGCCATAGTTCGCAGTATTTCAACAAAATAATTACGCATAAATCAGGCATTAATCAGGCATTAATTTGAACGATAATACATCAATAATTGGTAGCCATCTGTAAAATTCCATTTCAGGTCATTATCCACATCATCTTTACTTGAAAAATCCCACTCATAATCACTATTAATCTTGTCCTTCCATTCCATGTTAATCAACGGATGGTGACTTATACCGTCATAAGCCATCTCTTTTTTATTACACGTTAAAGTAGAACAGAAATGTTGTTGACTTGTGTCAATAATAGAAGCACTATCCAAACTATACTTCGTGTTATTTATTTTAAATGCCTTGGGTTTTTTGTATGTATCTGATTTTGGTTTGCTTACTTCTAGCACTATGATATGAGGTAGATATTTTGATTTTCTTACTGCATCCACCAAGTCATCCTTCCATCTACTGTCCGTATTACTTAGTAAAAACACCAAAATAGGACTGTTTGCAAGATAATTGATAATACTTATATAATATTTTAAAGGATTACCACTCTGATTAACGTCTTTAATATATTTACTTTTCTCCTTGTATTTACTCGGAATACTTTTGTATATTTTATGAATAATTACATTTGTATCTAATTTATAAGCAAACTTGTTACCAGTCAAACTAGCATCAACGCCAAAGTTAAGTAATGCAAATGCGTCTCTCAGGTTTTCTGGTATAATCTCACCGTTGAATTTGACGCCTTCTATCATCATCTGTCTGAAGAAATGGAAGAATTTTCGCCCTTTGTCACTTATAAAGAACATAGCAAACATGGCGTTAAACCAACAGTTTGATTGGTATTGTTTTGGGGGTACCACTATGCTAGGCTTTATATGCTTATTTGCAGTCAAGTTATGTAATAGAAATTGCTTGGCTTCAGGGGTGTTATAATTATAACAGTTTTTACCATATATATATCCAGGTACACCTATCTGTAATGACTCTGTCAAGTTGTATGCTTTATTAATGTTACAGTCATGAATTTTGGAACGCGGAATTGATTTAAGCTTTACCAACCTTTTATTTATACTGGGCGAATAGGAATGCTTGGAGGCATCGTTTCTCTCTGTCATCCTTCTGAATAGTAATTTATCCTTGTTTACTATTTTTTTTTTGCTTTGTTGTTTGTATTGTTTGCGTTGTTTGCTTTTTTTGTTAACCCTTTTTACGGTTCTTTTTTTGGACGCTTTGGATGCTTTTGACCTTTTGTGTTTCGAGCTTCTTCTCTTTTTACCAGTCCTCCTTTTTGAACTTCTTTTTCGGTAACTTCTCCTTTTGACACTTCTACTTTTTTTGCCAGTCCTCCTTTTTGAACTTCTTTTTCTGTAGGTTCTCCTTTTTGCGGTTCTTTTATTGCTTCGTCTGCGCGACCTTTTTACAGTTCGTTTCTTAATATGTTTAAACTTGCTACGCCTTCTTTTTTTATGTTTACTTTTTGTTTGTGGTTTTCCAACTACTGCTTCTTGTATTCTTTCTAATAAACCAGGCATTATTAATATAATATAATATAATATAATATAATATATTAATATATGGGTGCGAGTATACTACCTGCGTGTATTCATAATAATAGATTGTATTTCTTGTTTGGTAAGGAAAATAAATATACGGATACTCCAGGATTTTCAGATTTTGGCGGAGGTCGTGAAAACAACGAGCTTCCTATTACTACTGCTGCACGAGAAGGTTCCGAAGAAACTACTGGATTTTTAGGGTCAGGGAAAGATATACTGAAAATGATGAAAAAACGTGGCGTTTATAAAATAGATTACAAAATAACGCCCAAGAATTGTTATCGAGTGCATATTTTCCCATACAAATATGACCCTATGTTGCCTTTCTACTATAATAATAACCAAAAATTTATCCAGGCCAATATACCGAATGTCGTAAAGAATACTAAAATATTTGAGAAAAGCGAACTTAGATGGATTTCAGCGGACGAATTGCCCAAAATGAAATCACAGTTCAGATCTTTTTATCGAGGGTTCGTACCTATTTTGTATGATAACAGACATAATATAAAACGTTTCATATCCAAGTCGGAAAAAAAAATAATTCATCCTCCTAATACTAATACTAGAAGAAGTAATAAGAAGAGTAGAAATAAGACACGTAAACTAATATAGTTTTAATAATTTAGTAAAGGTAATTAAAGATTACAATATACTTTAATGTATAGTAAAGATATGGTCACAAATACAAATGATACAAATGATACAAATGATACAAATGATACAAATGATACAAATGATACAATAAACAATAATACAGTTACGAATAACGAAAACGCGGAAAATACCGATAATGAATCAGTATCAGAGGCGTTTAATAGTACTGATGAGTTACATGAGAATTGGATATTCGTATATGATTATACATCTCGTTCATTCAATTATCCATTAGGGTATTACTTGAATACTTCTACGAATCAAAAATATAGTTTTAAATCAGGAATAAGACACATAGTGGGCGAAAAAAACGAAGATAGGGTTTATAATATGTGGTGGGTAAATAATAGTTAAATTAGTAGTTAGATTAGTAGTTAAATTAGTTATAATATAAAAAAATTAATATGTTATATTGTAATATAAACCATGAAAATAGGGGTGTGTATAAGAGCAAAGAACGAACAAAAAATTATTTGTGATTGGGTAAAGCATTATTTGGATTTAGGGTTTGATAAAATATTTATTTACGATAATCTATCTGAACCAAGTATAGAAACGACACTATTAGATAAAAATTTGTTGACCGATAAAGTTTTTATTAAGATTGACACTTTTCCTCATTCAGGTCAGTCCGTAGTATATCAAGAAACCCTTAATAACAATAAGGAGTTTGACTGGATATTATTCTGTGATGCGGATGAGTTTTTATGGGTTAAAGAAGGAACAATAAAAGATTTTTTGAGTAAATTTACGAACGAGACATGCACAGTATTGATAAATTGGATAGTATATGGAACTAGTAATTTAAAAACGTACGATAGAAACAAAACAGTGTTTGAACAATTTACTAGGAGAGAACAATACTCGCATCTTTGGAATGTATTTGTAAAATCATTTGTAAGACCAAATTTAATTGAAAAAATTGGTACGGTTCACATAACCACTAATAAAAAGTACAAAGCTAAAAATATATATAGAGAAACTGTAAATGTATCCAAAGAGGGTAAATGCGACAATCGTGACATGAAGTTGAGTGATAACTCGCCAGTAGTATTAGTTCATTATATGACTTTGGACTTCGAAAGTATGTTAGAGAAATACAAGAGAAATCGTGAAGGATGGCTAATACGTCAAACAGATAATAAATATTCATTAGCTTGGTACAAAACAGAGAAGTATGGTTTTAAGGATGATGTCGAAGATTTACGTATGATAAAAAATAATGCAACAAATAATGCATCAAATACTGTATCGAAAGAAGAAAAGATGACAAATAATGCATCAAATACTGTATCGAAAGAAGAAAAGACGTCAAATAATCCAACAAATAATGTAGTGAAAAAGAAAATATATTTTGTTATTAATAATTTAAATAATCATAAATCAGTTATTGATGCAGGTATCGGTGCTAGCGAGTTTTTGTTTTTTAAAACTGCGAACGAATTAACCAAACATTACGATGTTGTCGTTTATAATCGTGACACAGATGCAAAAAAAATGGATGATGTAGAATACAGATTTTTGCCGCCTACTTTGAATCCAAATATTGAAAATATAAATAATTCAGTTGTGATAGTCCAACGTCATTTCGAGATTGCAATTAATTTACACAAAATTAATTCATCTAATAAATACATTTTGTGGTCACACGATTATTTATCTGGAGAATTCCCAAACTTAGCTGGTGACTATTCCCGAAAAGAGATAAATCATTATTACACAGTTAATAAAATAAAGGTTGTCTCGGTAAGTCAATATCATGCACGAAATATTAAACAGAGGTTACCATCTGTGAATATTACAACTATTTACAACGCACTATTTCCGCAGTATTTACCTAAAGATTCAACAATACCTTATGATAAAAACAAGATAATTTTTGCGTCATCATGGGCTAAAGGATTAACGAATGTTCTCAAGATAGGTACAGAATATTACAAAAAAAATAAGGATTTCAAGTTGGTTTTGATTCAACCTATATATTGTAACTGGGACCCAGACTTGAAGCAATATCCATTTATAGAAAAAGTTGGATGCATTAAAGATAAAAGTGAATATTCTAAAATGTTGCAAGGATGTTTGTGTGTGTTATCTACTACTTTTCCAGAAACATTTGGTTGTGTCTTTGCAGAATGTTTACACTTGGGCGTTCCTGTTATTGGGGATACCACTATACCATGTGGATTTTTAGAATTTATACCACGTGAACACACATGTAAATTTGGTAATACAAGAGATGTAATTCGTATTATCGAAAAATTTCGTGATAATAGACCATGTGTCAAACTAGATAGTAAGTTTTATATAGATTCGGTTACTAAAGAATGGATTAAACTATTGGAATCATGATCATAAACTGATTATAACAAAATTATAACAAAATTATAACAAAAATTAGAATAAACTATAGACGAATATCATGTCATTTATAGTTTATTTTGTCATTCCTTAATTTGTATTCTTATTTATTATTATTTCTTATTTCTTATTATTTCTTTTTAATATGCTGACCCATATTATGTTGCATAAAACCAGACATAGTTTTAATTTTATTAGAGTAATGTTTTTGAATAATAATACTCAAAGAAATTTGTTCATCCAAATCTTTTGCTAAACGTTGTGTGTCTGAAATTGTGTTCATAGATAATACAAGGTCTAATGCTTCTTGGGCAATTGCCTTACGTTTATTAGCTGGTATATAAATAAAACCTGTATTATACATATGACTATCCGATTTTACTGGATAATTTAATTGTTTGAAGAAATTACCAAGGTTTCTTTGCTCCAATAATAATGGTGAGGGGTGTCTCTCTAATCTATACAAGATAGCGGTGGTATTATTTAATCTAAATTCTTTAAGTTTAGGTTTGAAAATAGTATCAAGGTCAACAAACATAACCTCTTCTTTTTCGTCGTGGTTCAATAAAACATATATTTTTTCAATCAATATATTCAATCTATAAGGGTTAGTTATTGATTCTGCTACATGTTTCATACCAATAACGGGAAAATTGTGTTTCAAATGTCCTATATTAACACCAATCAGATTTTTAGAAGATATAAATGTTTCTATATCAGGCACTTTATCTTTACTAGTTTCATCATAACCATAGTACACATATATTTTACTATCTGGTAAATTTGCTCTAAGTGAATTAATCGATTTTTCTAGTTGTGGTATTCCGTTATATGGGCATCCATTACATCCTTGTACTATCAAGTAAGCAAAAATCATTTATATATAGTTAAAATTTAAATAATTATATATGAACTAAAATATAAATAATTATATAAATATATAATGTTTATTTCTATTGGAATTAACTGTGATATAGCAACTATTTTACGTGACAAAAAATTAAGGACAACATCGTTGCCGTTTGATTGGATATGTACACCTAATGGAGTTCATGAAATAATTGAAAATGATTTTCAAGATTTTTTAACAACTGAAGGCAAAAAAAAATATAATATTAGTTTTCCTCACTTTACTTTTCCCGATGATTGTAGTAAAATTGAAGAACGGATAAAACGTTTTATGGATATACTTAACAATACAACTGAACCAATCTATTTTTTAAGAATGGGACATGAAATGCATCAATGTAGTCGTGAAAGATGTGATGTAAAACTAAGTGAAATGTTGGTAGATGTTTTAAAGAAACGATTTCCTAAATTAACATTCAAAATAATAGTGTTTTTAGCATGTGGTAATTGTTATATTCCAAAACAAGAATATAAAAGTACTAAAGAAGAGGTTCGATTTATCAATATTTCTATTGGTGAAACCTTAGATATGCATGAAAAATTTAAGATTGCTACCAAAGAAATTTTATTACTAGATAAAGAAAAATCTACTTTAAATACAAATTAACTTTATCTTTATAATTTATCATATTATTAATAAAATAACCCGTATGAATTTGAATATCTGTGTAGGTTATATCTTTTTTATTTATGTCCTTATCAGTCTTTATACCTCCCTGAACACGAGTATTTACTAATTTATTATAGGTATAATGACTATCTTCTTTACATAATGATCGTACCATAAATCTATCTAGTCCCAAAACAATTGTTTGATTTTTATATGAATTGTTGATGTAATTGAGTAAAAACTTTGCACCATTCAATGATAATATATAGCCATATGTGCCATAAAAAGAGTCAAGATTTGCATGCTTTCCATAATATACATTTGGTGTAAGTTTGGTAGGATCTTTTGTCGCACAATGAAGAAAATTCAACCAAATAATATGATATTTGTCACTTTCAATCGTTGTTAAATCTTTTAAAATAGATTCAAAATTATCGTGGAACTCAGTTAAGTCATCTTCTAAAATTAGTGCTCTATCTATATTTTCGCTTATCATCTTTTTCCAAATAGAAAAGTGACTTACCCAACAACCTAACTCACCATATTTTATACCATTTAATGTATTATTATTTTTTGTCATAAGTTCGATGAAATTTATAACTTCTTGATTCATTTGTTTTGTATTATTTTTTGGTTCTTTTCCATCGCATGCTTGGATAATTTCCATATCCATGAATGGAATTTTAGGATACGTTTCTTGTACATGCTTTTTTCTATCTTCTCTTTTTTTCAAGTTAATTACAAAAGTCTTCATTATATTTATAAATATAAAATAGTATTATATATTATTTATATATTATTATATATTATTATATATTATTATATATTATTATGTCAACTCTAAATATAAGGTTGAACTATAGTAAGAGTATATCATCTTTCTGGATTAAATCTATGACGTATTTTAGTATGCAATCTGAAGAAAAGTTCATGAATTATTTTTTCCCTTTTATACATCGTAATAATGTTTCATATAAAGTATATGGTATATCAGATGTAAATGAAAATATGAAGAAAGAAAACATTAATATCTTTATATGTGTAGAAAATTGTAATTATTGGAAACATTATCCTCATTTAAATAAATTCGGTGATTTTGGTAATAAAATGGTGTCTATTTATATATATAATCATTTTGATAAGTTTATTGAAACATCTAACTATATAGTAATCCCAGTTATTTATTTACAAGTAGATTATTTCAAAAAAATGTATCGCACAATACAGCCAAAAATATATACGCCTTTTGTAAAAAAGAAATTTTGTTTATTTGTTACAAGAATAGACACAGCTCCTTCCAAAAATGTACTTGAACAAATGAGAAAAATAGGCGAGTGCCATCACATTAAAGAAGTAGAATTTGATATATTACGTAACAAAAGCTGTTACCATGACACAGCATTATTAAATGTGTTTAATCAGTACAAATTTGTGTGTTGTTGTGAAAATTCGATTGAAAACGGATATATTACTGAAAAAATATTTAATGTCTTTTTCGCCAGAGCAATTCCGATTTATTATGGTCCCAGTGATAAATTCCGATATTTTAATAAAGATAGTTTTATTGAAATAACGGACAATTTGGCGGATATTTCAGTTGAAAAAATTAGGCAATTGAATGAAAATGAAGCACTATATAATGACTTTTTAAAAACGACTATTATAAATAAAGAATTTAATAATGAGAATTACATTAAGAGGTCGCAACAATTTATTGATAAAATACGTCCCAAATAATTGATAATATAACATATTTAGATTTATCACATATTCACCTTCTGTTATGAAAAAAGTTGCCACCACCTGAATAAAAATGACGTTTATTATGTAGTGTAATCAGCTCTTTGATTACGTCAGTTTGTTTTGGTATACCTCCTGCATTAATCAACGTATCTTCTAACCCTTGGTATTTTCTGTCTAACTTTGGATTATTGTCTCGATTGTGTTTTACAAGCGGTACAATAACTTTCTGTAAATATTCTGTGTTACATGCATATATATGGTTTGACCATCTTTGGTCTTCTTTATCAAAAACAAACCATTCGTAATTATGTAGGACTGTTGTTATACCTTTATAAAATTCTTTCGGATTAGGGATCCAAGACAAACTTTCGGCTTTATATTTGTATTTTGATTGGTCGCCTTTAAGCCAATCTTCACAGCCTTTCACATATAAAAATCCAGGCTTCTTTGAGTTGGATAATTTTACAACACCATACTTATCATTATCAAGTATGGATATAACATCATTCATCGTTTTTTGTACGTCGAACTCATCTTTCATTAGGAGAAAATCGTTCTCAGAGAAAATAAAGTATTTGGTTTTGCAATTTTCGACTAATTGTACAAATGCATCTAAAATACCTATGTTTCTCTTGTCTTTTAAAACATTTATATGATATTTTTCAGCCAGTTCGATGTCTTTAGCTGAGTATTCCTGTATAAAAACAGACCTATTCTCAGGTGGTATAACATTATACAAACCATTATCTTGATGGGATTTGAGTGTTCTAGCAAAAATATCGTGTTTTTTCCAGGTTAGATAACCGATTGAAATTTGATTCATAATATAATATATTAACAATAATAATAATTTATATTTTATATTCAAAAATAAGTATTTGACATATAAATAAAATATTTATCATATTATAATGAAAAAAATAATAAGTTATTCTTTATGGGGAGACCATCCTATTTATAATGTTGGGGCAATAGAAAATGCAAAAACATTCCATCATTTTTATCCTGATTTTGAATGTTGGTTTTATATACATGATACCTCAGTACCTAAATCAACAATTAAGACTTTAGAAAAAATAAAAAACGTAAAGATTATAATAAAATCTGGTGATTTAAGAAAATGTAGTCCTGAGATGTGGCGTTTTGAACCAATAGATAACCCAGATGTTGAATTATCTATATCACGTGATACTGATTCTAGGATTACCGAAAGAGAGAAATTAGCGCTAGATGAATGGCTAAAAAGTGATAAATTATTCCATATAATGAGGGACCATCCACATCATACATTTGACATACTTGCCGGAATGTTTGGAACTCGAAAAATACCTTCAATACCTTGTTGGAAAGAAAAAATATCTGATTTTAAACATACAAAAGATAAAGGATATGATCAAGATTTTTTAAGAAATTATATTTATCCTATTATCAAAGATGATGCAATTATACATGCTAGTTTTCATAGAATTGAACAAAACTGTAAATACTTTCCAATAAAATATAATAATGACTGTCATTTTGTAGGAATGTATGTGAATCCAGATAATTCATTAAGTAAACCGCATATGAGAATAATAAAAGAAGAAGTAAATAAATTGAAAGATAAAGGAATTGTTTTATAATATAATAATATAATAATATAATGATAAATTTAGTTACATCATTTTTTAATAAAAAGGATTCAAATTATAATGAGAGAAATAAAGAATTTATTACAGCATTAAGTAACAATTTATCATGTGATTATTTTGAAAAAATACATTTATTTATTGATGATAAATATTCAGAATCTATCTTAGATACCATAATTAAAAAAGAGAATAAAGTTAATAAAGTAACCAAAATTTTTTTAAAAAAACAACCAACATACCAAGATTTTTTAAAATATGCAAATGATAATCTTAAAAATAAAATAGTAATGGTAAGTAATAGTGATATTTATTTATCAAAATGTGATAATAATCTAATAGAAAAGTATATTTGTCAAAAAAACAATATATTTGCATTAACACGATTTGAAAATGAAAATTACAAGCCACTAATAGATAAATATCAAGGTAGTCATGACAGTTTTATTTTCAAATCTCCTATAAATTATAATATTATTGAACATTCAAACTTTGTTCAAAATGTCTGGGGGTCTGAAAATGTATTAATATGGCTATTCCACAAACATAATTATAAAATATTAAATCCATGTAATCAGATAAAAATTATACATGTACACAAATCTGATGTAAGACCTCAAGATAGAATTAGGATTAATAATAAAGAATATATGAAAGATTACCAAACTATTATGGTTTGCCCCATTACTATTTGATTAAAAGTAAACTTTATTATTTTCGACAATTATCAAAATTCTCTTTAAACCATTCTACAGATTTATGTATACCTTCATCTAATTCCGTGAATCGAAAGTTGGGATAATATTTCATAAGTTTACTATTATCAGCTGTTTTTTTAAATTGTCCATCTGATAATGACGTATCAAATACGATTCGGTGTTCATACTCAAACTCTCGAGCAATCATTCGTCCTACTTGTTCAATACTGACTTCTTCTTTTTCTCCCACAGATAATATAATGGTTTCTTTTTCATTATATTCTACTAATGACCATATTATCAATTTTGCCAAATCTTGGGAATAAATAAATTGCCTTAAAGGTTTTCCTGACCCGCAAATAGTAAAAGGGTTATTTTCTTGTTTCGCTATAAAACATTTATGTATTAATGCAGGTATGACATGTCCGTCTTTCAACGAATAATTATCATTTTCTCCATAAATATTAGTAGGTATTACACAAATAAAGTTGTCTCCGTACTGTTCCTGATAAGCTTTGGATTGAACTTCCAACATTCTCTTAGCATAAGCATATGCATCATTTGAATTATGTGGTGCACCATCATGTAACATCTGTTCGTTAATCGGATATGTCGTTTTATCTGGGAAAATACAAGTCGATAAACAACTAACGACTTTTTTTACATTATATTCATGACTGCATTTCAAAACATTCAGATTGATAAGCATATTTTTTTCAAACATATCGACTTTTTGGTTCATATTTTTGAATAACCCACCAACATAAGCCGCCAAATGAATCACGAAATCAGGGTTTTCTTTTTCAAATAATTTATTTACTTGTTTATAATCTGATAAATCACAATCTTTAGAACTTAAAAACATAAATTCATAATTAGGATATTTTTGTTGAATACTTTGTATACCATATCCTACTAATCCTGTTCCACCTGTTACCAAAATTTTCATTCTCTATTTACTAAGGAAATTATATTTAAATAGTGAGTTATATTAATACATTTATATTCGAGTATAATAATATTAATAATGAAAGTCGCACTCATTACAGGTATAACAGGACAAGATGGTTCTTATATGGCAGAATTTCTTTTAGAAAAAGAATACAAAGTATGGGGGATAGTAAGACGAGCATCTGATATTAACACACATCGTATCGATCATCTATACCAAAATCCTAATTTAATCATTAAGTATGGAGATATGACAGATGGTTCTAATCTACTTCATTTACTTTACCAAATTAAAGAAACATACGATGAATCGTTAGAACGATTAGAAATCTATAATTTGGCGGCGATGAGTCATGTCAAGGTTTCTTTTGAAATGCCTGAATATTCTGTAGAAGCCGATGGTGTTGGTGTATTAAAGTTATTAGAAGCCATTCGAAGCTCTGGATATCAAGATAAAATCCGATTTTATCAAGCGTCAACTTCGGAGTTATTTGGATTAGTACAAGAAGTACCACAAAAAGAAACAACGCCATTTTATCCTAGATCGCCCTATGGTGTCGCTAAACTTTATGGATATTGGATTACGAAAAATTATCGTGAATCGTATGATATGTTTGCATGTAACGGAATACTTTTTAATCACGAGAGTCCAAGAAGGGGACCTACATTCGTCACACGAAAGATAACAAAAGGGTTACATATGATTTTGAATGACGACAGAGATAAATTAGTAATGGGAAATCTGAATGCAAAACGTGATTGGGGGCATGCAAAAGATTATGTTGAAGGAATGTGGCAGATGCTACAAGCAGATAAGCCGCAAGATTACGTATTGAGTACAAATGAATTCCACTCAGTACGCGAATTTACTGAAAAAGCCTTTGCCTTGAAAGGGTTTGAAATTGTGTGGAAAGGGGAAGGAGTGAATGAAGTTGGATATGATAAAAAAACAGGAAAGGAACTCATTTTTGTAGATGAAAGGTATTTTAGACCAGCAGAAGTGGAGGAGTTACTCGGTGATTCAACAAAAGCAAGAACCGAATTAGGATGGAACCCAAAATATAGTTTTGATGAATTGGTGAGAGAAATGGTGGAAATGGATTGTAATTAGTTTTTTATATATATAATATATATGAAATTAGATTGTGTATTAACAGCAGTTAACGATAATCCTCTATATATTGATTTTATACCAATTTTCATTAAAACATGGAAAAAATTATATCCTACTGTTGATGTAAAAATTATTCTAATTTCCAACCAAATTCCTGAAAAATTTTTACAATTTAAAGATCATATAATTTTATTTGAACCAATTAAAAATGTTTTGACTAGCTTTACATCTCAATTTATACGATTATTATATCCATGTATTCTAAATTACAAAAATGGTGTTTTAATAACGGATATGGATATGCTTCCTATGAATAGAAGCTATTATACTAAGAATATTGAAAAATATGATGATTCTAAATTCATTTATTATCGTGAAAATGTATGTTTTAATACTAAAGAAATAGCGATGTGTTATAATGTAGCGTTGCCAAAAACATGGAGTGAAATATTCAATATAAAATCTCTTGAAGATATAAAACAAAGAATAATACTTGTAAACGATAATACTAAAATTATCGAAGGTCATGGTAAACAAGGATGGTGTACAGATCAGTCAACACTCTACAAAGATGTTAATAGATGGCATAAAAAAACCCAAAATTTTGTTTGTCTAAAAGAAAGCCAAACTGGATTTTGTAGATTAGATAGACCAAAATTTTCAAAACTAGATGATAAAATTTCTAAAAATATAACCAGTGGTATTTACTCTGATTATCACCTCCATAGGCCTATGAATCAATACGAAAAATTGAATTGGGATATTCATAATTTACTTTAAATTTATTTTATTTATTTAAATTATCAACAGTATATGTATATATGTATTATTGGTATAAGTGTAATGATTTTAGCAAAAAATATCTACCCTTCCAAAATTATCGTTTTTGTATAGAAAATATATTAAATTTGAATATACCATTTAAACAATTAAATGAAATAGGCGGTGATGACATACTAATTATCTTTAGTCATGATATATTTAACCCACAAAATATATTAACCAGATTATTAGAAGCAAAATATAAAATTTTAATTATAAATACAGAGAATTATAAATTTGAACACATAGAAGAATTATTTGAATCAATTAATAGAAAAAACAATATCAATTTAATTGATTATAATATTGTAAATATAAATTATATAAAAAAAAAATATAATGAAATTAAATTACATTTTCTTCCTTTGTTATATAATCCTTATCTAGAACAAATTTATAATCAAAAATATATTAAGTATTCTGATAGACCCATCGATATTTTATTTTGTGGCTCTGAAGGAACACGTAGACGACCTATATTAAAGCAAATAAGAAAAAATTTTAAAGTTCATTCGGTACACCATGCGTTGAACATAAACCTTCAAAATGATGTAGTTAGTAAATCGAAAATAATAATAAATGTTTTTTCTTATGAACATAACAAAATATTTGATTATTATAGAAATTCATATTTATTGGCAAATAAATGTCTACTAATTTCAGAATATCCAACAAATATTGATCTTTCCATAGAAAAAAACTTGATTGGTTTTGAAGACCATTTAATATTTTTTAATTTAGAAAATCATCAAGAAGTATTTAATAAATATCTTTCACTAAATGATGAAGAATACAGTTTGCTTGTAAATAAACAATATGATTGGTTTAAAAAAAATAATGATATGGGCGAATATTCAAAAGGAATATTTAAATAATATTTATTTCGTTTTTATAAATTTATAAAAATGATAACTTATTTTATAAATTTAATGTCTGAAAAACAGCTATCATTATTTAAAGTATTTATGAGTGAAGATGTCATTAAACCATTAAATGACGTAATAATGTCTGGATTTATAACTCAAGGTCCACAAGTTGAAAAATTTGAAGAAAATTTAATTGAGTATTTTGGTAATGAACATTTATTAACATTGAATTCTGCAACTTCTGGTTTGACTTTAGCTTTACGATTATTGTTAAACGAAGATAAAGAAGATGAATGGCCAGGTTTTAATTTAGATGAAGACGTTGTTTTAACTCCGGCACTTACTTGTTTTGCTACAAATGCAGCAATATTATCTCAAAATTGTAAAATAAAATGGCTTGATACAGATAATTCTAATGCCAATATATGTTTAAAGGATTTAAAAGAAAAATTAAATAAAAATACAAAAATTGTATATTTAGTACATTGGGGTGGAACTCCTGTCGATTTAGATGCACTTAAACAACTTCAAGACGAGCATTATTCAAAGTATGGGTATAGATTTACAATTATCGAAGATTGTGCTCATGCATTTGGTGCACAATACAAGGGAAAAAAATTAGGTAATCATAGAAATATTTGTGTATTTAGTCTTCAAGCTATTAAACATCTTACATGTGGAGATGGTGGAGTAATTATTTTACCTAATAAAAAATTATATGAACGTGGGAAACTTATCAGATGGTTTGGCATTGATAGAGATAAACGTAATTATAAAGGTAAGGATTTTCGAATGGAAAATGATATTGCTGAATGGGGGTATAAATTTCATATGAATGATATTAACGCAACTATTGGATTATATAATTTACCTCATATTGATGGATTATTAGAGAAAAATCTACATAATTTTCAATATTTACATGCTTATTTAAAACATGATGATTTAGAATTATTTGAAAATAAAGAGGATAGAGTAAGTGCTGCATGGTTATTTACTATGAAAGTAAAAAGAAAGAGCGAATTTATTGATAAAATGAAAGAATATGGTATTGCTACAAGTCAAGTTCATAATCGTAATGATATTAATAGTTGTGTTGAAGAATTTAAATGCGACTTACCTAATATATCGGAATTAGAAAAAGAATTAATTTGTATTCCTGTGGGCTGGTGGTTAAGTCAAGAAGATTTAGAATATATGGTGGAAAAAATTAATGGAGGGTGGTGATTTTATTAAGTTTTTTAAATCAACTATATTAATCATTAATTTGTTTGGATAATCACCTAAGATAACAGAATTAGAAGCAGGTATTTCTAAATGTTTATAAAATAATAAATCACATACAGATGAACAACAAACCGTCATATAAGATTGATTTATTAATTTTGATAGGTTTTCCCCAGTTATTGGATATGATGTTATATTTTTCCCATTATCTAAAATACGTATATTATATTTATGTCTGTATTTTATTAAAATGTTTTCTAATTTTGTTCTTAATTCATAAAAATCTATTTTATTAGGACATTCTTTATTAATTTTTTTTTTATAATCTTTTTTATAATTTATTATTACTTGTAAATTTTCATTATTTAAAATATTATATGGAAAATTACGAGTACCATAAATTAATATATCATATTTTTTTTCTAGTTTATGATCTTTAAAAACTTTATTATCAAAATATCTTGATTTAAAATTTAAAATATTTTTATCTGGGTAACTACTATTTACTATTAACTTATTTTTATATGGTAATATAATATTTTTTATAGTTGAAGTATTAAAATATTGGTTATCAAGAATATATACATAATGTTTATTAATTTTTTTGTCAATATTAATATAACTTGAAATATTGACGCAAAATTGAATAATTATTTTTATATTATATTTATTTATATAATTATCTAATTGACCAATATTATTTTTAGATAATTTATAAACATTTTTAATATTAATTAAATAATTTAATAAAGTTCCTCTTTGTTTTAATTGTTCAAAATGTTTATCAAATAAAATCAAAATCATATAATATAGATATGGAGAATATTATAATTTTAAGTAATACTTGTGTTGGGTATTTTATTTATAGAGATTATTTAAAGAAAGAATATGATAATCCTTTTATAGGATCTTTATTTACAAATGATATTGATTATATAAATCTTGTAAATAATATGCATTATTATATTAATATTGAACCAAAAATTGGTCAAGCAAATGAAAAATCTTTATTTTCCTTACAATCTAAAAATAAATATTATTATCATAAAACAATTAACTATAAATATGTTGTTATTTATTTAGAAAATATTGAAATTCATTTTATACATGAAAAAAATGAAAATGAATGCTTAAATAAATTTAAAACTAGATGGAATAGATTTAAAAGTTTATTCTTACAAAAAAATACTAAAATATACAGTTTATTATCATTTTCAGAATTATTAAATAATCATGAAAATTTAGAAGAATTAATTGACTTATATCTTAAAAAAGATAAAAATAATATAAATAAGTTATTCTTAGGACCATCTAATTTAGATAAAAATAATGATGAAAAATATATTAAAGTAGATGAATGGAATAATGTATCATTAGAAAGAAGTGCCTCACATATATATAAATTTAATAATCAAACTTTTAGTGTAAATAAATTTATAAAAAAAATAAATTAAATTATGATTTAAAATTATTTTTTATTTTTAAATAATCTTCTCGAAATTCTTTTGAATTGTTACTCATAACACTAATTAATTTCATATCATTTCTAAATTTATCAAATATAAATACATCTAGAGGTATAAAAATTGGTTGGTTTAATTTATTTTTAATACGATTTTGTATTTGATTGATTTGAATAGATTGATTATTATTTGTTACTGTAATAGCATTATTTCCGGTATTATAAAATATATTTATAAAATTTTCTTGAATATCATAAATCTTTATATCTGATTCATATAAAATTAAACCAAATAATATCTGATGTAACCAAATAGATTTAAATGCTATAGAAAATAGATCATAAAGTTGATAGTATTTAAAATGATTAAATATTTTATTTACTGTATTTTTTGATAGAACACATAATGAAAAATCTGGAATATTATATTTATTACTTGAATTAATATTTAAATTATTTAATTTTTTTTTAAGTTGTTGTAATATATTTTGACTCTCATTTAATTTTTGAGCATGTTGTAATAAATTCCATTTTCGATTTTTATAAATAAAACTACATAGTAATGAGTCTTGTTTATTTTTTTTAAATTCAGATAATAAATTTTTAATAGAATTTTGGTTAAAAAATAAATAATCATCTTCTATGAATATGCTATAATCAAAATTTTGATTATTATGTAGTGCATTAAATAATTGTCCATAACTTATTCCTATATTTTCACAATCAGTTATTTTGATTTTTTCAATAATGTTTGGAATGTTTAAATTTGTTAAGTCATAATAATCTGTCATTTCCTTATGTTCTTTATTGATTGTTGGTTTCATGATTGTAATTTGGTCTAATTGCAAATTTAAAAAATTTAAAATTTTGAGATTATATCTTAGATATAGATGTTTTTTATCATTAAAATTGTAATTATCGATTTTTCCTGCATAAGTTGAAATAATTAAATTAATTGACATAATATAAATAAATATAAATAATATCTAAATTTATTTATTTAAATATCTCATTTCATTTCCGACTTTTTGAAAATCGCATTTTTCATAAAAAGAAATATTGTGGTCTAAGCAATTTAAAATTATTTTATAACAATTAAAATCTTTTAGCCCCATATTTGTTAAATATTCAATAATTTTTTTTCCAAGTCCAAGTTTTCTATATTTTTCATCTATAAAAACATCGTGTATTTCACCAATAGGATTATTATGTATTTTGTGTAAAATTAATATTGTTCCAGCACCGATTATTTTATTAGATTCTTTTTCTTTTAATACTATAATTTTTCCTAATTTATTTTGCTGCATATTTAACAAATATTTTTTAAAATTTTCAGGACTACTATTATAATGATAATTTGTAAATTGAAAAATAAAATCTAAATAATGATATTCATTTTCAGATAATTCTTGAAATATAAATTGATTATTCATTTATATTTAATAAAAATAAAAAACAAAAATTTTAAACCAAAATTAAAAACAAAAATTAGATTTAATATTTTATTCTTCAAGCCATTCTAAATTTTCTAAGGTCCATTTTACTGTTTTTTCCAAAGATTTTTTGAAATCAAATTTTGGATTCCATCCAAGTTCATAAATTTTTTTTCCATCAAGTCCATAGCGTAAATCATGACCAGGTCGATCACTATGAAAATCAATCATTTCATATTTTAGTTCTTTCCCTACAGCTTGAGCAATCAATAATGCCAAATCTAAATTTGATACTTCTTCTTCACCAGCAATATTATATTTTTCACCTATGGAACCATTTTGTATTAAAAATAAAACAGCACTAGCTATATTTTGAGCATGGATATAAAAACGAGTTCCTGATTCTTTCTTATCTGGATAGGAATGTATATGTACTAGCTCATTATTTAATACTTTTTTAATACATTTTGGTATAAATTTTTCTACATGTTGTCTTTCACCAAAAGCATTCATTACATTCACTATCATTAATGGTAATTTATAGGTATTTTCGTAACTAATACAAATATTTTCTGCTGCCGATTTAGATGCACTATATGGATTTGTTGGTTTATGGCGATCCCATTCTTTATATAAGGTATCTCCTAATGCAGGTCCAAAAACTTCGTCTGTACTAAAATAGAAAAATATTTCTAAAATACTTAATTTTCGTGCCCATTCGAGAAGATTAACTGTACTATTTACATTATTTTTTATAATTTTAATTGGTTCTTTTATACTATTATCAACATGAGTTTCAGCAGCCATATGAACAATATAATTTACATCATTACCAATTTCTTTTTGAATGCCTTCTGAAATTTCATTACATAAGTCAATTGTAAAGATTTTTACTCTTGGAGAATTAATTAGTAAATTATTTCTTAAACGATTTAAACCCATGGCTGCGTAACTTAATTTATCTATGATAATTATATCCCAATCTGTATTTTTATGTATATATTCAGCAAAATGATGTCCAATAAAGCCACAACCTCCGGTTAATACAATTTTTTTTTTTAAGCCCATATAACATAGGAATATATATTTATTTTTTTGGTAATTCATTATAATTGATGTTAAATATATTAATAATCAATAAGTTCATGTATATTTTGTGTTGACACAACTAAACAAATAGTAAAAATATAAACTGGAAATATAAATAAGTCAAGCTTATTTATATTTCATAACTTAGTTATTCTTTTTATACATAATAATAAAATAATAAGTAATGGACCTTGTAGATAAACCCAGTGTGATATCCTTCCACTATGTAGTATAGGTGTATCACCAAATCCAGCTACAGTTATATTATTTTTGGTTCTTATTAAAAATGACAGAAAATAATGACCAACAAAATCTGGTAGATCTTGTGAAAAATTAGGTGATGTACATTTCAAATGATATACTGATTTTTTTAAGAAAAAAATGTTCCCTTTATAATAGTTTATTATATTAGATAAACATTTATGTTTAAAACGATTTGGCGGTATAGCTAAAGAGTAATTTATATCCCATACTCCATAATGAAAAATCCGATGATGTAGTCCACGAGCATCAGGTTTTTTACAAAATTTAAGATATTCATCATACGTTTCAAAACGTTCGGGATTCGAATTATGATACCAGTCTAGTTGTTCTGATTTAACATTTGATTTACGCGCTAATTCAAATATATATAATAATTCGTTAACATGGTTATCATTCGTTAGACGAATCACATTTTTATTATATGATGTTTTATTTGCATTAAAGGCAAATGCTAAATCATAGTTTTGAGTAAATAATAACATATTTGAAAGTTTTTTAGTATTAGTATTGTTTGGTTCATTTTATTTGTGAACGATTACACTTGTTATGCTATGAGAATTTATACTTAGATCAACACCACATTCACAAGTAAAACTATTTTCCACGTTATTTTTCTTACATTTCCAACACCTAATAGCATTTTTATCTCTTTTGAAAATCTCAACCGATTCAATATTATCATTAAGATATTCTAACTGTTCAGATGGTATACAATCACTCTTGATTGTAGATTCTAAGCTATAACTGTCGTAGTTGTCATAATTGGTATAGCTTACATAATTTTCTAACATATCAAGTGTCGAAATATTAGTATTACATAAACCACCTTTATCATATGACGTATGCAAATCCTCGCAAATGTAAATACCGCTAGGATTCAAGTATCTAAACATATGGCCCAACGATTTCTGCTGATGAATTGTTTGATGTGTTCCATCGTCTATTATAATATCAAATTTAATACCATTCAAGTGTGAATCTATTTTTTCAAAATCATCTTGAGTACAGTGATAAGTTTTTATTCGTTCATCACATATCTGTTCTACATATGTAGTCCTAGTGTCTATACCATAAAGCTTAGAATTTGGAAAATAATCTTCTAATAATTTCAACGTCCTTCCTTCATAAACACCTATTTCTAGAATAGTGATTTCTGATGTTCTTATTTTTTTAAAATAGTCATTATAAAATTCACTAAACAAATGAAAATAACTGTTGTCTGTATTATAACGAATACCCATATAGGTAAGTGGTTTTAATGAAGGAAACAAAATGCAACTGTAATACAACGGCAAATCATCATTTTTTTCAATAGGTATATTATTAAACTTTCCGTGACAATTACGACCAAAAATATCTTGTTTTTTATCAATTTTACTTTGAATGCTATCAGCATCAACATAAATACTTTTATTAAACTCTTGATGTGAAAAGTTTTGAATCTTATTTTTTATTTTTTCAGCACCTCCAAAATAACTTAAATGCCATCCACATTTGCCAATAATTTCAAAATTTTTTCTTCTTAAATTGCTAATCTTATCATAGTTTTTTATTAAACCATATGGTCCTGCTCTTACATGTCTCCATGAATCAGCATCCGATGACTTTGTTTCTAAATTATAATAATACAAGTCCATATGTAGATTATATATCTGTCTGTGTTTACTATTTTTCAATTTTTGGATTGTTTTATTTCTAATGATTTCATCTACGTCTGATATTAGTATCAAATCATCATCATTCAAATTTGGCACCTTATCTAACCCTCTTTTTATACAATCACGTTGATGATATTCTCGTCTCCAAGCATCACAGCCATCAGGCATGTCATCTACTTTTATATGAATTATCTTATCTAAAAAATCGGAAAATAAATTTTTATTCTCTTCAAATATAAGTTGCTTGGGATTATTTGAAAACGATTTATTGGATTCTACCAGGACAAAATAATCTACAATATTATAGTTTTCGTATAACCTACATTTTAACATATCTAATTCATTATAAAAAATGAAACAATCAATTACTTTCATATTTTAATATTAAATCACAATTTATTTAATTATTTTTTCGGTATATTAGTTATATTAACCCATTTACCTTTACTCCACAGTAACGACCTTTGCTAAATTTTTGGGTACATCTGGATTAATACCTTTGTTTACCGATAATTTGTATTTATAAAATATTCAATCTATCAATATAACCTTCAGGTAAATCCATATCCAATATCGTAAACAGTTTATTCACTATGAATTTTATCAACTGTCTACTCTCTTCTCTTGAATACAAAGCATAACCATACTGATTGAATAACTTTGCAATACTATCTTTATGTGATGCGTCAAACTCCTTTGTATTTTTGAATAAATCAGGGTCTTTTGAACTACTGTCTATATACCGCAACCCTTCCAATATAACTGAAACTGAGATTTCATCACTAACTATATAATGCCATCCTTGTATAGTAAATAATGACATAGGTTTGTCCAAGTGTTTACACACCATAGAAATAACATCTGATTGATAACTGGGTATAATATTGTCACCATCTGACACGACTATCACCAAAGGTTTTTGAATTCTAAGTATATCGAAAAATATCGGTATGTTCCAATACGAACAAAACCAGTCAAAAGTAATAAACTTAGAAACAATAATGTCTCCACAATTATCATGACAAGTCATTTGCGCAATTTTGATATTTTCTTCGTTGTCACATCCGAGTAATAAGGGATTTAACAATCTTCCTACTTTACGTGCAAATCTATTAGGAAATCCACTTTTAAAAATAATACCCCAATACGTACCAAGAGAACCCAAAAATGGAAAAATACCAACAGGATTAATAAGCATTATTCCACATATTTTATCTGGATGATGGAATGCTATTTTAGTAGAGAGGAATCCACCAAATGAATGTCCTACAATTACAGGTCGTTTTTCAGGGAATATTTTATCCAAATATATACCAAAAAATAAAACATAAAAGTTGACAATCTGGGTTGATGTCATATCTTCAAACGCATTACCGTTGATTGGATTAAGACCAAAACCTGGTAAACTTATCGAATGAACATCATAACCCTCATTTATAAGACGTTGAATAATAGGCAAAAAAACAGGCGCACCAGAGTTTGCCCCATGAATTACTAGTAACGGTTGGTTGCTTCTGGTATTTGCATTTGTATTTGTATTTGTATTTGTATTTGTATTTGTATTTATGTTGTGTATTTCGGAATGATTATCCTCTTCGAAATGAATATCACGAATATACGCTTCCTGTAAATCAAGATAGTTTATTTTTACGAGTTCTTCATAGATTGAGTATTTTATTGATGGATTCTGGTTTATAAAGTTGTCATATGCATGCTGTTCAAACTTTCGTAGATTATCTGTACACGTTTCCATAGATTCACATTCTTTGTTAAATAGCCTTTGGTAACCCTCAAAAAATGGTGCCAAAATAATTATAATAATCAACATTACAGGTGATACAACAATAAATAAGGATAACGCTAGATAGCAGAACCCACAAGTTATAATATTGTCTTTTGTGTATTTATACATACCATGTTAAATATGTTATTTTTCTAATTTAAACATAACACCGATGGCATTTAAATAATGGTTACATGTTTGTGGGTGTAAATTACTCCACAGTAACGACCTTTGCTAAATTCTTTGGTATATCTGGATTTATCCCTCTACTAATTGATAAATAATAAGCTAATATTTGTAAAGGTATTATCCCTAATAAGTCTCCAAATGTCTTATTTTCTTTTATGAATAATACATTTTCTTTATCCATCATTTTATCATTTCTCTCAGTTGTAATGAATAATATTGGCGCATGTCTTGCTTGTATCTCTTCGTAAGTATTCTCTGCTTTGGAATAATATTCATTTTTAGGTGCCAAAATAACGACTGGAAAATGCTCATCTAACAACGCGAATGGTCCATGTTTTAGTGCCGACGTAGAATATCCTTCACTATGAATATACGATATTTCTTTTATTTTGAGCGCCCCTTCCTTTGCCACCGATTCAGACCTACCCTTACCCAGCAAAAAGCAACTAGTTTTGTCCTTGAAAATAGTATCCACTATTTTATCTATATTTTCGACCGAATAATAAATCGTTTGCTGGATATCCGTCGACAACTGTCGCAAATCCGTAATAAATTGTTTGCGTTTCATGTTGTTTATATTTTTATGCTGCGCAAACCATACTGCAATCATCGATAATAAAATAACTTGAGAACTGTATGCTTTGGTAGAGGCAACGCCGACCTCACGACCTGCATTCAAGTAACAACCACAATCTACCTCCCTTGCAATCAACGAATCCACCACATTTACCAAACCAATCAAAAATAAATTATTCTTTTTTCCTATTTCTATACACCTGTGTAAATCTTTTGTCTCGCCTGACTGTGAAATAAGTAAGAGCCCCGTAGTACCCTCTTTTGGAATATCAAATTCGTTAAACTCTGCACCATCAAATAACTGAACCGTGGTAAAATGACACAACTCCTTAAAAAAATACATTCCATGATGCCCCGCAAAAAATGAAGTACCACAACCTAATACAATCAAATGCTCGATTGACATGAGTTGTTCAATATGCTCTTCTAGACCCCCTAATTTGACCTGGTCATTATATAATATACGACCCCCCATACTGATTGCTCTTTGCGACGAATCTATCTGCTCGTATATTTCCTTAAGCGTCCAGTGAGGATAAGGGTCTGGGGTAAGCGCATCTTTTGCTCTTGATAGTTTATGTAAATCATAGCTATTCTGAGTATGAATTTTGACACCATTACCAGTTCTCTCGGCAACACATATATCAAAGTTTTTTAATACAAAGTAATTGCCTATTTTATTAGTAAATCCGCTTTTCTCCGAAGTAATAATTATGTTCTCGTCATCGTAACCAATCAATAATGGACTACCATGTCTACTACAATATATTTTGTCTGGAGTATCGGTGCATAAGATAGCAAGACCCCACGTACCCTCGAGTTTAGAGGTAAGCAACCTAATACAGTCATTTATATTTTTATTAGTGGAATATAGATCCGAAAGTAACTGAACTATCACTTCTGTATCAGTTTGGGAGACAAATGTATATCCCTTTTCTAATAAAAACTCTTTTAGTTCTTTGTAATTCTCGATAATGCCATTATGCACTAAAACAAACTTACCACAAGAGCTTTGGTGAGGATGTGAATTGATATCGGTTTTGGCACCGTGTGTCGCCCATCTTGTATGAGCAATACCTATAGGGGATCCTTCATGTTCGCACAATATTTCTTCCAATTTCAAATATGCATCTACTTCTTTTGTTGACGCAAATTTATTAATATGACATCTGTTCGCGTCATGAATTGTGCAAACACCTACGGAATCATAACCACGGTTTTTCAACTGTATAATTCCGTCGTACATTATTTGACTACAATTCGCCGCGATACAAGCGATAATACCACACATTATATAAATCAAAATATTTTTATTAATGTTGATTTATATTCTCTTTATATTCTCTCTTCTTTATAATTGTCTAGTATTTCATATATGTCCTTTATTTTCAAACCATTATTTTGCAATACTGGACTAATTTTATCTTGTATACCTTTGTGACGTTCTGCAAATTGTTGTATAAGATTGTTGTAGTTTAGGGCTTTTTTGAATGTCATATTTTTATACTCTTCATAACAATATTTAAGAAATACTATCCATACGAAGTAATAATCATCGGGTTTATATTCCAAAAAACAACACTTAGTGAATCGAAGTGATTGTTTGTCAAAAATAGAAAATTTATGGTCTAAATTTGTAGTAGATAATTCGCTACTTACTAAATAAGGATAACATACACCAATCTTGAATCTATCATAGAATGTTTGCATCGAGATATCAAATTCACTAAAATTATTTACTTTCTCGTTAAAAAATACTTTAGCGAAATTTAGATTATAAATATTTCCATATGCACCTAAAGCGTTCTTAGTTGGACGGTATACATTTGGCGTATATTTATTTTTGATATTAGTATGTAAACAAAAATCACAACAACCTAGTTGCAATAAATCATATTTAGTATAATTGGTTTGCCTGAACAGACCCAAAAAGTTCTTATGAAAAACGATGTCATCTTCCAATATTAAAAAGTTTTGGTGTTTACATTTAATGGCGTCCCTTATACACCATAAGTGCGATAAAGAACATCCAATCACCCCTTTCCTCATCCTAGGGTTTTTCTTACAAATTGCGTCATTCACTCTCTGTACAATTATTAATTTATAATTTATATTTAGTAATTTTAGCATATATTTCATATATCCACGCCTATAGTTATCTTCGTCTAAATTAATCACATAAGCTGGAATTCCAATATTTGATTGCGTAGAGTTTGTAATTTCGATTACTTTAACGGAATATCTTTCTAATTCCGATAAAATATCCATTATTAATTAATATATTTCCTATATATTTTTTTCTCATTAATATTTATAAAATGGCAGCAACTATTACAGTTAGCAATTTAGGTGCATCCTATGACACCTTAAATAAAGGTACCCAGCTTATAATCACCTCAACTACTGATGATATTGTTAGTTTCACATACATGTTGACACCAGGTGGTAACGCTACTGGTAATGCATATGATAACAGTTTTATTACTAAAACACTTCTTGTTGGTAGTGACTCAGCTGTGAAAATCGGAGGAACCTCTCCAAGCTTCAAATATCTTCTTTTTATTGAGGAAGATGAGACCCTATGTGCTGATGATTTCTACGTGATCGTTAGTGCCAGAAACGCAAGTGGAACTTCTCCATATACTGACCCTGAAACAATATATCTTACACCCATCGCTCCTACTGTTACTGGTGCAGTTTTGGAACGTGATGGATCAACTGGATACGACGATGGTCTACTTACCGTTACCTTAGCAGCAGATGTTACCTGCGATAAAGACGTTACTATGTACTTTGTACTTCAATTCCAAGAAGTAGGACAAACTGGATATGCAGTTGAACGTATTGCAGCAAGTCAAGTTGGTTCCAGTCTACAATATACAGCTACTGTAACTGGTCTTGACCAGTATGGTATTGTTGATGATAGTTTGTTCGTAGCTGTACAAGCTGTACGTGTTATTGACGCTTCAACAGAAGCATCTAGTGATTTGAGTAATACTGTCCAAGCTACCGATTCAGACCAACAACTACCTCCAGTAGATCTAAGAATTAACTACGTATATGACGCAGCTCCCAACGGAACAACTGATGTTTTATTCAAAAACCCTCCTACTTATGAAGTTATTACTCCTGTTAAATTCTACATTTACAAACAAATTCATGTTGATGGAGAGCCGCAACCAATGGATCCACCAGTCAATATTGGCACAGTACCGTTTGATGCATTCAACGGTACAGTTGATGACTATTCATTTCAAGATGAAAATGCTAACTTGTATCCAAATGGAAACAACCTTCCACTTAACTCTGTCATTACTTATTGGGCAAAAGCTGTTGATGGCACTTCACTAAGTGCACCAAGTAACTCAGCATCTGCTACTGTCGTTGTTCCTTCATCCGCACCATCCGACTTGGAAGGTGTAGCTTTGATTAATACCGATGGTACACCCGAGAGTTATTCAGATGGATACACCTCAGTAGTCTTATCTTTCAAACCACCTAGTCAAATTGAGGGTGAAACCCAGGATGTTTACAACCTTGCACGTTATGAGGTAATAATAGATAGTGCGATGTTCGCTAAAAATATTTACACAAGTAACGAAGGCGACTGGTTGTACAGTGATTACAAAGACCTTGCACAAATCACATTTAATTTACCTGAGAATGAGATAGAGGAAGTACCAGAAGGCGACTCATTAACAGTTACAGTTAGATTAATTACCTCAAAGGGATTTGACAACGCAAGTGCTGATTTAGATGGTATCCCAATAATTAAAGAAATTACTGCTCACTCTAAACCAGTCATTACTGATATTAACGGTACGGTTGGAAAAGATGATTTTACCAGAACAGATTTACTGACCTTTAAGGTTTATTATTTTGGTACACTCGTACCACCTGGTATTTCTTTATTGGTCGAAGCTACTGATGGAAGTCTTAAAATTGTTGAAGGTGCAGCGATGCAAACTCAATCAGGCACGGTACCTGATGGATACTACAGATTTTCTGGTGCTTATGAAAGAACCTATACTATTGCAAAGTCAGAAGCAGTCGCTGCCGTTGCCAAAGAGTTCTTGATGATTACTGCTTGTAATCAATCTGGCTTCTCGCAAACTAAGGCTACTTAACCAGTTTAATAAACACTTAAAACATTATTAATAAATATTACTTTTATTATCAAAAAATATTGATAATAAAAATATATTACACAATCGATAGATTGCACATCATATATCATAGGGTTATAAATAACCAATCATACAATAGCAATAACAATTATTTATTTATTATTTCTTATTTTTATTTTTTTTTCGGTTTTTGTTTTTATTACTAGGTTCCTGCCATGTATTTCCATGACTTTTATCATTTTTAATTTCTGTTATAGATGTGGTATTATTTATTTCATTACTACTACTATTGGTATCACCAGAGTTAGAGTTAGAATTATCTATAGATTTAATTAAATCTTTATTGGTAATAGGTTTGTCAGTATACGCCATTTGTTGTTGTTTCTTAGCATTTTGTTGAAGCTTGTATGCCAACACATCTTTTGACATAGCAGGTGGTGGAGCTATAGGTGGTTTAATTCTGTCTGGATCATCCTGTGATGATTCAACCTGGGATGGTGTGCTACGTGTATAACTAGGAGGGACATTTGAAGATTTAGGTAAAGGTTTAGGAGCATTAATAACAGTTTCTGGTTGTTGTGAGTGTGGTTTACTATTTGTATTCACAGAAGAAGATTTTACTTCATTTTGGTTGTTTTGTCTATTTATTTGTTCTCTCTTAGCATTTTGTTGAAGTTTGTATGCCAACACATCTTTTGTTAAAACTGGTGGTTTGTTTGTAGGTTGTGGTGCTGGTGTTGGTGCTGGTTGCTGACGTGGTTGTGGTTTTGGTACTGGCTGCTGACGTGGTTGTGGTGTTGGTACTGGCTGCTGACGTGGTTGTGGTGTTGGTACTGGCTGGATTTTCGATGGATTAATATTCTTATGTGTATCATTATTTTTATTAACACTTAATTTTTGAACTAATTCTTTCATCTGGCTACTATAACTATTTTGAAGTGTTTCAAATGACTGTATTTTAGAGGATAACTCAAGTAGCTGCTTATCATAAGTTTTTGAATTAGCTGATGACTCTACACTTGCTAGTTTCTGTGTCAAAACCTGTATTTGCTTATTATAAGTTTTGTCATTAGCTGAGGATTCTATACTTGAAAGTTTTTTTGTAAACTCTTGAAATTGTTTTGAATTGTCGTTTTTAACAATATTAGCTAATGTTTGTGTAAAATCTTGAAATTGCCTTGAGTTTTCAGTTGCTAATTTCTGCGTCAAATCTTGTAATTTAGTTGCGTTATCATTCTTGAATGACTCTACACTTGCTAGTTCCTGTGTCAAATCCTGTATTTGCTTATCATAAGTTTTGTCATTAGCTGATGACTCTACACTTGCTAGTTTCTGTGTCAAATCCTGTATTTGCTTATCATAAGTTTTGTCATTAGCTGATGACTCTACACTTGCTAGTTTCTGTGTCAAATCCTGTAATTTAGTTGCATTATCATTCTTGAATGACTCTACACTTGCTAGTTTCTGTGTCAAATCCTGTAATTTAGTTGCATTATCATTCTTGAATGACTCTACAATTGCTAGTTTATGTGTCAAATCATGTAATTTAGTCACATTATCATTCTTGGATGACTCTACCCTTGCTAGTTTCTGTGTCAAATCCTGTAATTTATTTGCGTTATCATTCTTGAATGACTCTACACTTGCTAGTTTCTGTGTCAAGTCCTGTAATTTACTTGCGTTATCATTCTTGAATGACTCAAAATTAGTTATTTTACTTCTTAACTCTTGTAAAGTTTCTAAATTATATAATTTAGATTTGTTGTTCTCATTTTCAATATGCGCGACTTTTTCTCTAACTTCCCCAATATTATTTACAACCAACTGTCCATTATTCGAAATCTTATTATTCACTTCATCTATTTTATTACTATAGTCTCTTTTATACGATTCTAAATCATTTAAGCGTTGATTGATATGCTCAATATTTTGTTTCATGTAATTACGAAAATCATTAATATTCATCGTTAAATTATATTTATAACACATATAATGTTATTTAAAAATTAACGAAAAATAATAAAAAGAATATTGGTTTTAAATCGAAATTTATTATATTTGTAATTATTATATTTGTAATTATTATGATTAATATAGGTGTTTTTAATATAAATACAATTATTACAACTAAGCTAATTTATTCTATTTGCGATTATTCTCGTAATGCATCACTAGAAGTAATGGTTTACACCGATAATAAGGATGTTCAAATAGTGGGTCATAATAATGTACACAAAATTACTGACTATAATAATAATATTTTTGATTGTGTAGTATGTCATAATGTTTACGCATTAAGTTTCAAAAATAAACCTGAACAAATAATATCTACAAAAGATATTTCTTACAAGAAAATCCTAAATGAATTCCTTGAAAAAAACACCCCGAACCGAAGAGTAAACGAAGAAAATCTAGATGATAATGATAATGAATCGTTAGATGATAGTGATAATGATGATGATAATACTTCGTCACAAGTAGAACCACACACAACAACACAACTAGAAAAACAAACACCAAGTTCAAGAAATGTAAGAAACGCTACAAATAATGTAACAAATAATAATACTGTAACGCCAAAGAAAACAAATGTGCGTGTAACACCAAAAGATACATTCAGGGATATGTGTAATGATAATCTATATCGTCTTAAAAATAAAAAAATACCAAAAATAAAGAAAGGCTTGAATAATGAAGCTGTTTTGGTAGAGTTTCGTGTTCTTCCGCATCTGGAAGTATTAATAAGGAATGCAATTTATAACCTTGGCGATTCATGGTCATATACAGTTATCTGTGGTAATGATAATTATAACAGTATACAAACTATATGCAAAAATATACATTCTAATATAAAAATAATACGACAAAAAAAAGGAAACATTACTCAAAATGAGTATAACAATATGCTAATGACCACCGATTTTTGGGATTTGCTAGTAGGCGAAAAAATTTTGCTTTACCAAGAAGATACACTAATTTTCAATAGTAATATACAAAACTTTATGGATTATGATTACGTAGGTGCACCATTCCATGGTGACTGTGTGAAACCCATTAATATTGGTAATGGTGGCTTAACCCTTAGAACTCGTTCAATAATGAAAGAAATCCTGCGAAGATGTAATCCTTCGGATTTTAAAACACACTCAACAATAGTATCCAATTATAAAAGATGGTCTAAGCTTATATTATATCCAGAGGATGTGTACTTTGCACAAACTATGCAAAACTTAGGTGTAGGTAAGGTATGCCCGTACGATGTGGCACGTAATTTTAGTAGTGAGCAAGTATTTACGGATGGTTGTTTTGGAGCCCACTGTTTATGGATATGCAACATAAATTGGCAAGATTATATTAACAAATATTTTGCAGGTATTGGTAGTCCTGAACAACCACCATCTACAAAAATACCACCTCCTAAAAAGGTTTCTAGAAAGGTAACTCAACAGAAAAGTGTAGAACCAAAAGTTGACGAAATCAAACCTGCAGAAAATAAACCTAAAAGAGTTGGTAAAGAACACACTATAGATGTATACTTTGTACACTGTCATGCTTTTAAAGATAGGACAATATACGTAGATAAGATTAAATCTACTTTGAACAAAAATAATACTAATCTGACGTTTGAAATTTATCCATCTATTGGTATAGACACGAGAAGTTGTGCATTAGATTACGAGTCAGTAAAAAATACACTATTTAAACAAGATAAAAAACTAAAAATGGATAATAATTTCGAGTTTTACAAAAGTGGGCAGATAGGAGCATATTTGAGCCATTATTCGATAATGCAAAAAATACAATTAAATTCACACAAACGTGGATATAGTATTATATTTGAGGATGACGTATCCTTAAATAGTAATTTTATAAATGATTTGAATGAAACCTTAATTGATATAGATGAAAATAAAATTGATTTTGACATTATTTATTTAGGATATTTGAATAATAAGCCAAAATTAGTTGAAAATGAAGGTAAACGTGTAAAAACAAGTAATATATACGAAGTAAATAAACGAAGACAACTGTTTGGTGCACATGCATTATTAATTAATAACAAAAAAGCTAGATTAATTGCAACATTAAATAATACAATAACAGGAGAGGTTGATATTCATTATAAAAATTTGATTAATGAAAATAAGTTGAAAGGGTTTTATTTAAAACCATCTATCGTGAATACTGTTACTACACAAACGAACTACATAAATCTATAATGAATTATTAGTGAATTAATTTATGGATTAGTTTGTAAAAATAATACAAAAAAAAATATTTATTATATATATTCGAGTTGATAATGTTGAATATATTAGCATTAAATTTTACAAACGATATAATTTTACAGATACTAACATCAAAGTTATTTAACAACAAACCTGTAAAGTTTCACACTACAAGAATAATAGATAAATCAAGACAACAAAAAATAAAGAAATTCAATTTAATAGATAATATAATCTATGTTCGTGAATCATTAATATCTAATAATATCAATAAATTTTTGCAAGATAATAAAATTATGATGATTTTACATAAAAATAATACTAACTATATATCAAATATTAGTAATATAGAAATACAAATTATTAATATAAATCAGAACCAGTTAACATATATTATTAATTTCATTAATAATAAAACTATGCCACCAATACCAAAACCAATACCAAAACCAATACCAAAACCACTATTAAAAGATACACTTACTCATAATAAACCACCAGCACCTGGGTCAACCCAAAGTAAGAAGATACCGATACCCACAAGATTACTAGCTACCTTACCACCATATATAAACCCCAGTATTATTGAATGGGAAAAGGTACTTACAAGAGAGCTTGAAATATTACGAATGATTAGGTTACCTAAAATAGAAAGAGACCAATCATTAGAAGCTGTTTTTATTATGAATGATAATAATGCTAACATAAACCACGTAGAACTAACTATACGTAATTGTATTGCACGTTTAGGTGATAAATGGACTCATACTATTATATGTAACAACAGTGATAACCAAAAAAAGATGTGTGAGGTTATTAAGAATATTGGTCTTCATATAAAGGTATTTAAAATACGTAACATATTATTAACATCTCGTGAATTCTGGGATTTACTAAAGGGGGACAAAATATTTATTTATCATGAGAATACCTTTCCTGTTATAAATAATATACAGGAATTTATGGAGTGGGATTATATTTATGATAACACATGTATTACTGATGATATTAATCCAAATCGAATTATTACAAATTTGTGTACAAGAAGCATAATGATAAATATAATAGATAAAGTAACTAATGAAAATGAAAACAAAAGCGCGGACACAAATTTACAAGATGTTCATTATGCCTATTTTTTTATAAACAACATGAATAGATTAAAAATAGGCAACGTAGGCGATAATGACATACTACAATTATTTTGTAATTCTGGTAGTGAAAGTAACTTTTTTATAGATAAAAATATAGATATCGAAAAAAAATATGTATGCCCGCATAGTGCTAAACAATTTTACCGAAAAATTGTACCAAAATTGCATTTTGCGTATACAATTAAAAGCGACCATAGAGGCGGTTGGGACTGGATAACCGAAGAATTAACTAAAAATTGCGTAAACAAAAAGGGAATCAGATTATATGATGTATTGGATTCTTATTTTTTATGGATGACTAAGTTTCCACCACTTATTGGGACATCGTGGACTGGGTTTATACATGGTACACCTATAACACCAAGTTATTCAACACATTTTGGTATAGACAATATACTAACTCATCACCGCTTTATCGAAAGTTTAAAAAAATGTGTATGTTTGTTTACCCTTTCTCAATATATAACAGACTACATATTAGATTTTTTCAAAAAACAAGACATAAAAACAAATGTTTACACCTTGAAACATCCAACTATGAATGTAAAACCAATACACCAGTTTAACATTAAAAAGTATCTCAATACTGTAGGTAATAATAATAAATACTTGTTGCAAATAGGGTTTCAAATGCGAAGAATAAGCAGTATTTATAGATTGAATGTGCCTAACTATAAAAAAGTATGGCTTACTGGATGTAGTTCAGATGAACTGAGTTATGAGAGATTAACGGATGATTTCAAAGAAAATAATATTACTGATTATGAAGAACTAATGAAAGATGTAAGTATGTTGTACTTTAACAACTTCGATAAATATGATTCATTATTAGCTAACAATATAGTATTTGTCGATTTATATGATGCTGCATGTAATAATACTGTTGTTGAGTGTATAATAAGAAATACTCCAATCATAATAAATAAAGTAGGCGGTGTAAGTGAATACCTTGGTGATGACTATCCGTTGTATTTTACCAAATTGTCAGATGTCCCTAAAATTCTGAATAATACTCAGAAAATCATCCAGGCGTATGAGTATTTGGTAAACATGAACAAGGATTTTTTGGATATTAACTACTTCAAAACAGGACTTATGAATAGCTTATATAATGCAACAAATAATTGTGATGTAGATATGTGTTGATATCTTTGTAAAAAGAAATGATTTTTAATCCTTTAAAATACAATATTTTTTTCAAAAAAATAATCAACGAAAATATAGCCAGTTTTACGACGTTATATTTTCGCAGCATATATGGTTAGACTTCAGACACGTCGTATAATAGTTTGCGAAAAAATATGTGGAAAATCAAATCGCCTAAAGTTCCCGAAAAATCTGGATTTTAACGCGTTTGAGTGTTTTTTTCTTCCGAAAGTATTTTGCATTTTTCAAAATTGGACAAAATAAATGTCCAAAAATCG
>Ga0233435_1000217_pt1 | contig 75517 bp, 81 predicted proteins | sample SI_122_August201_3_FD_182735 | JGI IMG/M metagenome (GOLD analysis project Ga0233435, IMG submission 182735) | Seawater microbial communities from Saanich Inlet, British Columbia, Canada - SI_122_August2016_135_MG | ecosystem: Environmental > Aquatic > Marine > Inlet | place: Canada: British...
TATTGCATACCAACAAAGTATGTACTCTGGAGAATCAGTGGACAGTTTCCCAGCTAATTATCAACAACTTGACCACACATCCTTGAATTAAACAAATTAATATGGCTTTAGCAAACTTCTGCAGGGACATATCAGGCCTGTTCCAGGGATCATAAACAGTGAAAAACTTTAAACCTGTAGTCGGACAATTGTAGAGATGACTATAACTATAAGCCATTAATTCATTAGCTTTTTAGTCGCAGCATACAAGCTAAGCGGATGATTGACATTATCATGTATAGAAAAAGACTTTTTAGTAGTACTTCCATACACAGAACTGGAGGATGCATAATCAAGATGTTCGACCCCGTTATGCCTACAACTTTCTAGAAATTGACTGGCGCGAGGCCTTACCTTGTAATTTAGCGTCAACTAGCCCAAATTTGTGAGAAATCAAAACTAATATCACAACTTTCCAGAGCGAAACTAAAGGTTTCATTTTGCATATCTTTTTTCTTTACAAATCGACCTTCCTGACTGAGTTGATAAACTTTCGCGACTTGCTCATTCGGATTGACTACGATGTAATAATTTACACCTTCTTGCTGATATAACTCAAACTTAAGCCCCGTGTCTTTCTTTGCCGTTGAAGGAGAAAGAATTTCAAAAATAATTACTGGTGCAATATTTAAGTATTGCCCAGACACTTTTTTGCATACAACCAGGTTATCGGGCTGTACGACTGTCTCTTCATTAATTTTCCAGTCAACTGGTAATAATGCCTGGCATTTTTCACATTTTTTTAAGCTATCAAATAGCTGTCCATGTATCTTAGAGCTAATCGCTTGATGCTCTATACTCGGCGCAGGGCTCATTGCATAAGGCACACCATCTATCAATTCCCACGACCCTTCCCAACTTTGATAATCACTCCATGTGTAATGCGGTAAATATTCTGTTTTTAAAACGCTCATGCCTTATTTCCTGCTCTTTCGGAATTTTTAAACTATACCATACTGCTAAAAAAAACTCATTTCGATGATCATATGGTAACCAATAAGGCAAGACTCGGTTGGCTTGTGAAATCAACCATTTTTTAATAAAAACAGGTGGAAATCAGTCCATTTGCCTGACACCATACAGTTTATTCATCATCAACATCTTGCCGTATAGATATTCGCCCCTCAAAAGTCATGCGCTCAAGTAATCATAAAGATCTATAGGGGCATCTATATTTATTTGACTTCCTACCGCTACCCCCAATTTTGGCTCCGGGTCTAACTGATCTTTTAATTTATTTCTCAATACCCATGCTTTATTTGCCACTGCTCTTATTTCATTCATTGAGTATTCGGGTGTAATTGCTTTAAATAAATCCTGGAAATTCAGAATAAAGGGGCAGAATTCGGAAGGTAAAGCAAAGGCATGGTGATTATTAGGGCGTGATAACAGAACAGTTTGTTTGACCTTTTGCTTTGGCTACAAAGTTTTTATCAAAGGTATAAAGTTTTTCATACTGTTGGCACTGGGATAAATGCATTGCATCAGAGAAATCAATACCCAGTTCGTGCCATTCAATAGCTTGCGCTACTTTGCCGGGATTTGATAAATGAACGTTATGCAACCCAAATAAACCTGCCAGAGCATTACAGATATTATCAGGTGAAAATTCATATGCATACCTCAGTACCCATTCTGTTTCCAGTATAACCGTATCTGCAATAAAAACTTCTTGAGTGTTAAAAATAGAGAATGCTTTTTTATACTGCAAGTTATCATCATGAGTAAGAAACCGAATAATTATATTGGTATCAACGGCTATCATTTATGCTGCTCATTTACACCTTTCAAGATGGCTAACTCCATTTCTTCCAGGGATTTGGCTTTTCCTTTAAACTTTAAAATAGCTGCTACCTGGTTAATATTTGTTTCTACAAACGGCGTTTTAGGCTTGAGTAATATACCATCACCAGTATCAACAACGACAAGCTCCTGGCCGGTTTCCCAGTGATATGCAGTTCTTAATGGCTTAGGTATAATTACCTGACCCTTGCTAGACAGCTTAACTGTATTCATTGCCACCCCACCAAGGTAAGAATAATGTAAGCATTTTAATTCTTGACCAAATATTTGTCAATTTTATATCGCCTGCTGAAGATTTCAGCTTAGCAGAATGGGGGCAGACCTTAATGGCACTGACTTAAGGAATTAGTCTGGTACTCCTGCCATTACCAAGCGAATTTATCGGGAATCTAGTGGGCTTTGAGTATGGGTTTCGGCAGCCCCTTTAGTGAGTAAATTATAATATCCGTATCAAGCAGAAACATTAAAAATCAATATTCCGGTGGTTGCTATTATTTACCCGGTTATTACGCAGCTCTTTTATTATTTCACCTGCAGGCTCTTCTCCCTCCCAGGTTCCACATAATTCCAGAAATTGGTCATTAACGAGACGAGTTTTATTACTGGGCATTGATAAGTAGGCCTTAAGAATTGAGACCACCTCCTGACTAATAGATCGATTTTCCATCGCAGCTCTTTTCCCTAATGACTTATACAGCTCATCATCAATTGATTTAACTTGTAAATTTGCCATAACACTCACTCCACATCAAAGCAGAAAGTAAATAATAAAATAAGGTTCATGAAGTAGCAATAAAAAAGCATGACCAGCATCTACAGGGTCATAGTCATTAGATCGGCTGGTTTGTAAAATAAGTTATTTTACAACAAAAAACGGCCTTAACTCTTCATCAATTTTGGTTACTCTCAACGCTATTAAAAATAGCATCCGCAGGTTCCGGACTTAAAACCGTTTTAAGTTTTCCCTCTGTTACCGCCTTATGAACAATTGCGTCTAAATCCGGCTCAACAATATGAATTTCACCACGATTAATTGTATCAACCTCATGTTGATTGACATCAACCCCTATGACGTTTTTCCCATACGCAGCGAACATGACTGCCGTAGGTAAACCTATATAGCACCACCAGATCTTCAATATAACCATGAACCATTTGATTACGCAATTTTCTTATCGCCAGCCATTCATCTACCGAGGAAATCCATCCCAGACGTTCAGCTATATCCAGGTTATAAATCTGGGTTGATTGCCTCTCACTTAATGCCAATAGTAAATGCGGCAGAAGATTGTCGCCTAATGTACCTTGCAACCTGCTACATCGTGTTACGAAAGCATCGACTTTTTCAGATAAATCGTCGTCGCTTTCCAATTGTTTCGCTTTTTCAATCGAGAAGGGCTCTACAAATAATCTTTTTGTAGTCCTTAGCAAAAGCTGGCTTTCTCTCTCGACTACCCTGGATAGAAATTGTAACCTGACCCTGAGATTTTCATCTATCACTATAATTGAATTCCTGTTGATTTCGCATGCCGGTGAATAGGCAGCACCTCAAGGTTTGGTGCTAAAATAATCACATCAATACTACGACCTGCCATCATTCGAGATACTTGAGCAGAGATTTCAGCCGCAAGCCGGGCTGGTCTTTCAATTTCACGAGGAACATCTATCAATAAATCCACATCTCCCCCTCGCTTATTGTCATCAATCCGGGAACCAAACAGGACAACAGAGGCATCGATATCACCCGCCACATCTTTGATTTTTTTTATTTCCAGCTGCTGTTGTGGAGAGATACGCATATTAATTTCATCTTTTACCTGCACATAGGGTCTATTGACAATAGCTTACCGCCTAAACGCTCTAAAGACTGCATCAAAGTTTATTTTTGCAGGGCATGTTGTTCCTTCAAAACTATAGGTTTCCCTGGAGAAGTCACCCTGTTTTGAATATTTATTATTTTCCAGTTTATAAAGCTTTGCCTTACAGTCATCCGGATAGACGATAATATAGAAGGGTACTTTTTCTCGTTCGTATATTTCGTACTTAAAAAGTTCATCACGTTTGGCAGTTGATTGACTTATGATTTCTACAATAATTTCAGGGGCTTTTGTAATGTATTTATCATTTGGTTCATCACAAATCAAAACAACATCAGGTTTTAAAACGGTGTCATTACTTATTTTCCAGTCTTCTTCGCTAAGCACCAGGCACCTTTCACAAGCACCAATCGACTTTTTTAACTCAAACAGGATATTACCAGCTAAAGCCTGGTGTTTAATTACTGGAGATGGTGTTATTGCCATTGGCGCACCTGCAATCAGCTCCCATTTCCCCTCCCAGAGGCAATAATCATCATAACTATAATGTTCAATTGCTTTAGCGGCACACATGACTGAATAACTTCATATTAGTGAATGAACTCATATTATCAGCTTACCACTCATTCAGACATGTAACCAATACTGACTGTTGCAGGGAATATAACCACAGTACTTGTAACTATAATTTCATTTATTGAATTCATTTAAGGATAGTTGGTAGTTGGCATATTTTGAACTCAGAAAATTTCCTGAAGCATATAATATTGTATGAGTGAATATATTTAAAGAGCAGTATGAGTCATGGAATCAAGCTCCGTAGAAGATTAAACCATTAACTAGTCGTAACGAATATATCACTTATTATACATTTTAAACCATTCTGTAAAATTATGAATCCCATCCTCAATAGACATTGATGGTTTATAGCCAAAATCTTTCACCAGGTCTTCAATATCTGCAAATGTATCCGGCACATCTCCAGGCTGAAGAGGCAACAATTCTTTCTCAGCTTTTTTGCCCAATGCATTTTCTAATGCTGCAATATAATCATTTAACTCAACCGGGTTGTTATTCCCAATATTGTAGATACGCCATGGGACATAACTGCTTCCTGAATCAGGCTCTTCACCGTTCCAGTCAGGGTTAGGCTGTGCCGGTTTATCGAGTACCCGAATAACACCTTCGACAATATCATCAATATAGGTAAAATCTCGCCGATGATTCCCATAATTATACAGCTGTATTTTTTCATCATTCAATATAGCCCTGGCAAACTTCTGTAGAGCCATATCAGGCCTGTCCCATGGACCATAAACAGTAAAAAGCCTTAAACCGGTAGTCGGAAAATTATAGAGATGACTGTAACTATGAGCCATTAATTCATTAGCTTTTTTGGTTGCTGCATACAAGCTAACCGGGTGATTGACATTATCATGTATCGAAAATGGCATTTTAGTATTACTTCCATACACAGAACTAGAGGATGCATAAACAAGATGTTCGATCCCGTTATGTCTACAACCTTCCAAAATATGAGCAAACCCAACGAGGTTGGAATTGATATAAGCTAATGGTTTTTTTAGAGAATAACGAACTCCGGCTTGAGCGGCTAAATTGACAACTCTTTCCGGTTGATGGGTCTTGAACAAGTTTTCAATTAGATCTCTATCAGCCAAATCCCCTCTGATATGCATATACGCAGGATGATTTATATGTCGTGCAAGACGATCTTCCTTGAGCTGAGGATCGTAGTAGTCATTATGATTATCTATACCAATTACTTCATCTCCGCGTTCTAACAGTCTTAAAGTTAGGGCAGAGCCAATAAAACCAGCCGATCCTGTTACCAACACCTTCATTTAATCACTTCCAAACAAGTCTCGAGAATAAATTTTACTACTCACATCACTGATTTCATCCGTTATCCGATTAGCAACAATTACATCGGATATTTTTTTGAACTCTTCAATATCATTAAGCACCCGTGAATTGAAAAAATCACCTTCCTCGATTACGGGCTCATAAACTACGACTTCTACACCTTTTGCTTTAATACGTTTCATAACCCCCTGAATAGCAGATGCTCTAAAATTATCTGACCCTGTTTTCATAACCAGTCGATAGATACCAACAACTTTGGGATTTCTCTCTAGTATTGAGAATGCAACAAAGTCTTTTCGGGTAGTATTGGCCTCAACAATTGCATTAATAATGTTACTGGGCACATCTTTATAGTTAGCTCGCAACTGCTTGGTATCTTTGGGCAAGCAATAGCCTCCATATCCAAAAGATGGGTTATTATAATGAGAGCCAATTCTCGGGTCTAAACCGACCCCTTCAATAATATGTTTACTGTTAAGATCACGCACTTCGGCATAGGTATCCAACTCATTAAAATAGGCTACACGCATGGCAAGATAAGTATTGGAAAAGAGCTTAATGGCTTCAGCTTCAGTGGATTCAGTGAATAATATTTTAATGTCATCAGTTTGTGCGCCTTGTTTTAGTAACCCAGCAAACACCTGCGCTCTTTCAGACTCTTCACCAACGATGATTCTGGAGGGATACAGGTTATCATAGAGCGCTCTGCCCTCTCTCAAAAATTCCGGTGAAAATATAATATTGTTACTACAGTATTTACGTTTTACTCCAGCAGTAAAACCCACAGGAACTGTCGATTTTATGACCATAGTAGCTTTTGGATTGATTTCCATCACATCCTTGATCACGGCTTCTACCAAGGATGTATTGAAGTAGTTTGTTTCTGTATCATAATCGGTTGGTGTGGCTATAACGATAAAATCAGCATTTTCGTAGGCTTTCTGCTTATCAAGTGTAGCGGTAAAATCAAGCTCTTTATTAAGCAGGAAATCTTCAATCTCCGTATCAACAATAGGAGACTTGTTATTGTTCAACAATTCTACTTTCTCAGGTACTATATCAATAGCAACCACTTTATTATGCTGGGATAACAACATTGATATAGATAGACCAACATAACCAGTTCCTGCAATAGCAATTTTCATTTCAACTTCCCATATTTAATAACTTATTTAGTGACAACTCAGCATAATTAAAACGTCAAAAGATATTCACCACGAAGGCACGAAGATATCGAAGAAAAACAAATTGTCTTAAAAAAGGTAATCAGGTACATAGGTAATTATCATAATTTTTTAAAAAACTTATGTACCATAATGATTTGCCTTCGTGTACTTCGTGCCTTCGTGGTGAAAAAATATAAAGTTTTTGAATTTAGAAACTCGCCGAGAAATTACCTTCCACTTAATTCAGTAACCACAATATTTATATATTTTACAACTCGTTGATATTTTTTTTCATTCAATACTATTTCGATTTTTTTCCAGTCTAAATTCAAATAATCATGAATAATTGCATTTCGCATACCAACAGCCCCCCTCATATCATTAATATTGGGGTCAGTAATCGAGAGTATTTCGTAGACTCGCTCAATGCTTGCTCTAGCCTCTGCGGGAACTGGTTTATTTTTAGATTTTAAATAGTGCTTAGAACAACCAATAGCTGCTTCAACTATTACCTGTAAACTCCGTTCTGCTGCGCTTCGCTCATTAAAAGTCAGGGGTTTTCTAATCGAAATATCACTCAACTCATCCAAACCGGAAATATATTGCTCCACCTGTTCAGTTATCGCAAAAACATAGGGTTCAAAGTCAATATTATTTTCTTGCATATTCATACTTGTAGGCTTCCCACATTGACCATATACGGGATTCTTCCGAGTGCAGTCTTAGATAATTTCTGCATAAAATTATTTTTCCTTCAAGAATAACCGAGTAAGCCAAAGGTATTGGGGATTGGTTAATATCGATCACAGAAATATCTATGCCGAGATCCTGAGACCATTTAAAAGCCAGCTCATCACTAAAATAGTCCTTATCGATTTTTATTTCATTTGCTTGAGAGTATGCAATAGCCAGGTCATAGTCACTATTATCATCGGCATTACCTTTTGCACGAGAACCATACAACCATAGCACCTCGATATTGGAGTCTTCAGTCGCTTTTTTTCTAAGTAAATTAAATATATTTTGCTGCTTGGTCATTTAGGCCCAACTCATTTTTTAATTGCTACATTATAAGTTTAAGACAGGCTTTGCTTTATTAAAAATTGAGCAAATGTTTTCATATCATCTAGACGTTTATTTAATATATTTCTCACGACTGCCATGTCAATCTGCGTGTAATTATGTACCGCCACATTACGAAAACCCACCATGGCCTCCATGTGTTCACCTAATTGCTGATCGAGTAGTTTTGCATCGACCAGCATAGTAAACGCCTGACGACTATCTCGAGGGATGCCTAATTTATGACTCCGAACCATGTGCATGGCAGCATCAATCGATGCCTCACACAGTCGCTGAATATTTAACAGAATAGAATCCTGCCTGGTGAAATTGGTCTCTAACTCGTTCTCTGAGCCACGGTACTCTGTATCAATACGCTGCAAGCAACGTTCAATAATATCTGCCTTACCTAAAAGTACTTCATCCATAAATTCGCTCTCGTTGCTGAATATCTTTTAAAATGAGATGTCTTTCTTCATTTAACCTGACATATTCCGAAAGTGTATGTGAATCGTAAGTTTCAGCAGCAACTCGATCTGCACAATAAATACGTTCACCCTGAAGGACTATTTGAACTCGCAGAGTAACTGGTAATTTTTGCATATCCTGCAAATCTATATCGCGTCCAGTAGCACCCATTAGTGTTGATGCCAAATTTATAATTTTATAATATGGCACTATATGAGCGGCCAAAATAGCAATATCGATATCACTTTCAGGCCGTTCATAAATACTACCCGCACTTCCATAACGATAAATTGCCTGTATACCTGACAATTTGGTCGTAATAGTTTCTATAATCAAAGAATCGAGATGATATTTTTTTGTCATAGTATTTTAAGTATAACACCTGTAATTCATTTACCTAATCTGGTTATTTTTAAAAACTACTGCGGAAGAAGGTCATGGCAAAGCAAACTATAAAGTATCAGGGAAAATTTTGACCCAGGAATTAGGACTGCCGATTGTGCTTTTATTAGCTCCATATGCTTCATAGCTTAATTAATTCCAACCCCGTATAATTCCTCAGCATCCAAAACAGTTTCAGAATCTACTTTGAACATTAAAGAATCAACATCGTTAATCATATGGGTTCATCGAATTCTCGATATCCTGCTCCCTATTTTTACTTTTTACCTGATCACAACACTGTACTCATTACCATGGACTGACAGGTATCAGTTAGCTGGTATTTTAGGGGGCTTACTTCTAGTTATTTTTAATCAGGGAACTGGCGCTTATTCTCAGTGGCGAGGCAGAGCTTTATTTTCCGGCTTTAAACTTGTTATACAAGCCTGGATTTTTACCTGGCTAGCACTGCTTGCACTCGCTTTTCTTTTTAAGGATACCATTGCTTTTTCACGCATCGTGCTAACTGGTTGGGCAGTTGTCACACCATTGGTCTTATTATTTTACCGACTTGTTTTACGCAGCTTACTTGGAAAGTTTAGAACACTGGGCTGGAATTCCAAAAAGGTAGCAATTTTAGGTGCTGGCGAGTTAGGTCAAAGGTTAGCTTACTCTCAGTTAAACACTAAAATGCTGGGTTATATACCTTTAGGTTATTATGATGATGACTCCAAACTTACAGGGAAATTTTTTCATAACATCCCCGTATCAGGTTCAATAGAGGACTTTTTAAATACGCCAGGGCTAGAAAAAAAGTACGATGAAATTTATATCACCCTACCAATGAGGGCTGAGCAAAGAATAAAGGAAGTGCTAAATGCACTGGCTGATAGCACTATCACTGTCAAATTTATTCCCGATTGTTTTACCTTTGATTTACTACATTCCCATATTACAGATATTGGCGGAATCCCAATCATTAGCGTCTATGACTCTCCACTCAATACTTCCACCAATAAATTAATAAAGCGAACTGAGGATATTATACTGTCAGTCTTTATCTTAATTGTAATTTCACCTTTGTTATTAGCTATAGCCATCGGCGTAAAAATCACATCTAAAGGTCCTGCCCTTTTTAAGCAAAAAAGAGTCGGGTGGAATGGAAAGCTATTTACCATGTATAAGTTTAGATCCATGCCTGTTAATACAGAACATGAGCAAGTAGCCTGGGGTGAAGCAAAATCTAAGACAACTACAAAATTTGGAGCATGGATTCGCAAAACAAGCCTGGATGAACTGCCTCAGTTTTTTAATACCTTTCGTGGAGACATGTCCATCGTGGGGCCAAGGCCTGAAAGAGAAGTATTTGTCGAACAATTTCGCAAAGAGATTCCACGGTACATGCAAAAACATATGGTCAAAGCTGGTATCACCGGGTGGGCACAAGTCAATGGCTGGCGCGGTGACACTTCCCTGGAAAAAAGAGTCGAGTTTGATTTATTTTATATTGACCACTGGTCGCTATGGCTGGATATAAAAATTATTCTACTGACTATTGTTAAAGGTTTTATTAATAAAAACGCTTATTAATTGAGTACGTTGGACTCTAAAATAAATGTTATCTACTCAGCGAGTTTCAATATTCGATTACTTAAAAAATTTTTTCACCACGAAGAACACGAAGCTCACGAAGGAAAACAAATAATCGAAAATACAAGCTGATAAATCGCTCATTGATATAAGGTCAACATTCATTTATTACCACATAAATATTGACCTTCGTGCTCTTCGTGGTGAATATCTTTTGACTTTGTAACTACGCTGAGTAGATACAAATAAATCAGCTATATTTATTCAGTACTACCAGAAGCTGAATAACAAACCAACTATTCGGTTCTACAACTGTACATGTTTATTTATATAGCCAAAAACCTGCTCAATACTATTTTCCAGATCAGAACCAGTATTTGCAATTAAATCTGGGGCTTTAGGGGCTTCATAAGGAGAATCAATACCGGTGAAAAAAGGAATTTCTCCCGCCCTGGCTTTTTTGTACAGCCCTTTTACATCTCTTTGTTCACAGATATCAAGGCTACAGTCACAAAATATCTCATGAAAATCTGTGCCTGCAATTTTTCGTGCATTTTGACGGTCAACTCTGAATGGGGAAATAAACGCAGTTAACACAATGACACCAGCCTGAACAAATAAATTACTCATGTGACTGATACGTCGAATATTTTCAGTTCTATCATTATCTGAAAAAGACAAATCAGCACATAGACCATGCCTTACGTTATCGCCATCCAGTACATAAGTGTTGTACCCCTGCTGAAATAATTGCTCTTCAACTGCATGCGCCAGAGTAGATTTCCCGGAGCCGGATAATCCGGTAAACCAGAATAAACCACCTTTGTGCTTATTTTTTTGTTCACGGCGATCACGAGTTACGGTGGCATTATGCCAGACTACATTACTACTTTTTTTATTCATTATTTTTCCTATCTTAATTATTTTGTTCAACTTTCATCTGGATAAATGAAGTCATTTTTTTCTTGAATATATCCATCGAAAACAATTCAGCCTGATTTCTAATCTCTGAATCAATCAATTCTGACTGTTCTTCAAACTTATTAATACATGCATTTAATGATTCAACAGTCTGTTCATAGAATAAGTATCCTGAATGACCATCATTAACAGTTTCCAACGCACCACCTTTTGCAAAAGCTAATACTGGAGTACCACAGGCCATGGCTTCGACCGGTACCATTCCAAAATCTTCAACACCCGGAAATATTAACGCTTTAGCTTTGCTTAAATAGTTTTTGCACTCATCCCAGGATGCTCTACCCAACACCTTGACACGATCATTTTCCAGAGCCTTTAACGATTGATACTGCTCTCCATCTCCAATAACGATCAACTTTTTTCCATTGGCAAGAAAAGCATCGACAGCCAAATCCGCTCGTTTATAATGTGTTAACTGACCTAATAGTAGATAGAAATCAGATTTTTCACTGTTTAGTTCAAACTCATCTATATCAACTGGCGGATGAATCACCTCGGCAGATCTTCGGTAAAATTTATTAATTCTTTTTGCGACAAAACTGGAGTTGGCGATAAAATAATCCACCCTGTCAGCAGATAATCTATCCCATATTTTCAGGTAATGAATAAGTGGTCGCATCAGCCAGCGAGATAACAGCCCTGCTGTTTTCACATAATCAGGATACATATCCCACACGTATCTCATCGGCGAATGGCAATAGCAAATATGTGTTGCATCCGGGCTGATAATAATACCTTTGGCAGGTCCCGATTCACTGGAAATAACAAGATCATATTCTCTCAAATCTAGTTGCTCTAGAGCTATAGGCATTAACGGTAAATATTTCTGGTAATGCTTTTTTGCCCCCGGTAACTTACTAATAAAAGTAGTTGTTATGTTTCGCCCCTTCAACTTACCTTCGGTTAAAGACTCATCATAAACATGAGTAAACAGATCTGCCTGTGGAAACAGGTCTAATAATGCCTCAACCACTTTTTCACCACCACGCCAGTTGATGAACCAGTAATGAACAATCGCAACTTTCATAATTTATCGATTATTTCCTTCATTTGTTGAGCCGATTTTTGCCAGTTAAAGCGTTTTATATTTTCTACACCTTTAAACTTTAAAGATGCTTTTAAATCATCGTTCACCAATACGGAGTTTATCTTTTCTCCTATGTCAGAAATATTAAGCGGGTCACAATACACGACACTATCCAGACAGACTTCAGGCAAACTGGCAGCGTTAGAGACAACAACTGGACATTGACAGGCCTGTGCTTCCAGAGGGGGAATACCAAAACCCTCGTACAAAGAAGGAAACACAAAACATTCTGCATTAGAATAAAGTTCTACCAATTTACTGTCATCAACCCGTCCTAAAAACACAATGTCATTATTCCTCTCAATTTCAGATAACAACTGTTTATCTGTAAAATTTTTATTAGCATTACCTACCAGATATAAACTCACATCTTCAGCAGCCAATAAATTAAATGCTTTGATTAGAGCAGGAATATTTTTCTGATAACTGATTGATGCAACAGCAAGTATATACCTCTCTTTTTTTTCTACCGGTTTATAACTAAATTCACCCGATACAGCATTGTGTACGATTGATATACTTTCTTTATTGAGTGAATAAACATCTGCAATTTCCTGTCTGGAAAATTCACTCACCGTTACGAGCTGCCGGGCACGTTTAACAATTTTGGGGATCAGAAACTGGTACATTATTCGAAACTTTAACGGCATTTGTCCTGGAAAGCGTTCAAAAGTTACGTCATGCAACGTCACAATATTATTTGCATAAAAGACAGGCGCGGTATTACCCAGATTCAATAACAGGGGGCTTCCCTTTGATTTCAAATAAGAAGGTAATTCAAACTGTTCCCAAAAATATCCGGAATATTTCCCAAACGTTTCAACACCCAGTTCTGCTGCAACTTCCTTTTGAACTATCCCCTTTGGAGAAATGAAACTCACATTATCGCCATATAACTTTTTCAATTCACAGGAAATCTCAATAGCGAAGCGTTGCACCCCACTTATTTTTTGGGTTAAAAACCGGCTGTTTACGATAATTTGAGGGCTATGCAGCATATCTTAATTGCCGTCCAAATCTTATTGAACGAAGCTCAATGAAATAAAAGCTAGCCCATGACAAAAGGTAGGTCAGGAAAAAAATCAACACAATCTGGCCTGGGTGAAACTCAAAGTTATGATAAATACTGTCTCTGACAATCGGGTGTATTAAATAGGTAGAATAAGAAATTGTGCCAATGAATATGAAGTATTTATTGTTAAATTGATAACCTTTTAATGCCAGAACAAACACTGCCGCAAAAAGTGCAATACTGAATGACCAGGAAAGTACTACCGACAACAGTGTAAAGCTTTGATGAGTAAAAAAACTAAAACTCAACCAGAATAAAAAAGAGAGAACTGTAGTTGCTAAAAACAGCGTTCCGAGAAAAACGGGTAGACTGCTTTTTTTCACCCAAACCAGGTAAGCCAGATAACCTAACAGCGCCACTTCAACCAGAGCCATTCTGCCAAAGGGCAGTCTAATCTCCATCAATAACGAGAACATGCCTAAAGCTAGTAAGACAATAAGCGAAAGAAAGATCAACAATACAGGAGAAACAGCACGCAGAAATAACATATAAACTGCAAATATCACATACCACGCCAACTCGATTGAGAGCGTCCACGACACCCCTAAGGCAAAGGGTTTATGGAAATACTCATTCACCAATAGATAATTGAGTAATATGTTTTCAGTGCTAAAACTAAAGCCTGAAACAGAGCGGTCAAGTACACCTACAAACAACAGCAATAGGGCAATCGTTAAAATACCCCAGTACAACGGAAAAATCCTAAAAAAACGACTAATCAAATAGTTTTTCAACTTAAAGTTAGAGGCACTGAATGGAATCACAAAACCACTCACCAGAAAGAACAATACCACTCCCACCAGGCCAAAGTTGATAACTTCCTGACCCATTTGAAAAATCATCGGGTAAGCATCTTCAAATACATGTTGAAAAAGGACAAAAAAAGCAGCCAGCCCTCTCAAATTATCTATCCAGTAAATTCTACTCTTCTTCATAGCTTTAGAAATTCAAAACTCTCTTCTTTAAGCTTTTGAGGAAATATATAACTGGAATTAAAAGATAAAGCCCCACCCTTCCACAACGCACTTTGTAGTTTACAACTTTCAATTACCGTAGAAAACTTTGCTTCTCTGTAAGGCGTTAGAATAATGCTCAGTGGTCGATTATAGATAAGGCTAAACAGGGTGCCATGAAACATTGTGGTAACAACACATTGGGCATATTTTATATAACCCTGCCATTCAAAAGGATCAAGATCCAGAAGATTTTGATGTGCAAAAGCATGTTTATAACCTATAGAAATAATGAGTAAATTATTAATTTCTGCATAAGTTTTTATCTGCGATATTTGTTCTACTGTTAACTGCGAGCTTGCATACACCAGTAAATACTCTTCAACTTGTTCAGGTTCAACCAGCAAAGATTTCTGCTCCACCAGCAGAGTTGGATCAGCAACAATCAGTGGTACCTGATTCGTAAGCTTTTCTACAATTTTGTAAGAATTAGTATCACGCACACTGATTTTATCGAAATTAAGTAAATCCTCTTTTACTCGGTTAATATTTTCATCATCGATTTGTGTTGCTCCAAAGCTGGGGGCATAAGCGATCAGTCGACTATCAATACCCCGACCAAAATAGACCGGATTAAATCCGAAACCGGGGTTATTGATATTCCATATCTCATCACTTCCAAAATAAATAGCATCATATCCCTTCGTCAGTTTATTGATATCAAAAGAGAAAGAAGTGAGGTTCAGGTGTTTCTTTTGTAACCGTTCAAATTTTGAAATTTTTTTATAATTGCTTAGCAACCTGCCATTCATTTTCAGAAAATGAACATATTCCTTAAACCAGAACTTGACCTGTTTATAATGAATAACATCAACGTCATAACCCTGAGTTTCTAGTGCACGTTGTAATGAAAACACTTGCATGAAAGCACCATAATTGATGCCATCATGAAAAGTCACTATGCCTACTTTTTTCATCTTTGCAGCCTTTTGAAACTCGCAACCACTTTTGTAAATACAGTTGTAAGACCTGGAGTATTATTCTGCATACTCGGTTGTTCAGCATCGTCTAACTGAAAACAATCGATAGATAGCGCTTTAGTTCCTTTAATCCCCGTCCAGTTATCATCCCTGACTTTTGTTAAATCTATTTCGTTAAACGATGGAGCATGTTTTGAAAAAAGCTGTTTAGATTCATTTACAGGCATATAGCCATCAGGCATAGACACTAAAATATCTGGCATCAGGTGATCGAAAGGCTTTCCGAACCCTTCAAAAGGAATCGCAATAACAACATGTTTCTGACACTCAACATCTTCATTGAAACAATTTATTATTGTATTTTTAAGTGCTTCTTTTTCATTTACCTTTACGGGGCCACCAAACCGTTCTTTGTCATTCAGGTAAATTCCAAAAATAGCACCCATTTGAGTTATATTGAATGCCAGGCTTTTTTCTTTATCGAAATTAACAAGACTCTGATACCCACTCTTTATTTTTTTATTCTTCTTTAGTGCCTGTCTGAGTGAATAAGGAATGAAATGCCTAAACGATTTTACAAACTGGAAAAGCATGCTTTTATTTCCAGAGCTTTGCTGAAAACCATTTTTAATCAGAAATGCATTTAAATTTACTCCGAACAATCTGGGCACAAGACCATGATCAGACACTAACATTGCCTGCTCTGGCGACAGGCTTTTAAAAAGTTTTTCAATTAACTGATCAAGCCTGCTATAAAAACGAAAGATCTGTAACACCAGCTTTTCATTGGTATTTTTTTCCTGCTTTAAATACCGGTTCACTTCGCCATTAGCCAGATATTCAATCACCGCAACACTTCTTAACACAAGAAAGCCAAAATCTACCTGATATTGCTTACACAGTAAAATATAAGATTCAATTCTTTTTTCAGTCATTAAAATCAATCTATCGATAAATTTTTCTGCATCAAATAAGCCTTTCTCCCATAACAGGGAAGGTACTCTTTCATCAACAATATAGCCGGACTCATCCAGGCTATTTTTTATTTCCTTCGGGTAACACTGTTCGACAGCAATACCTTCAGATATATTTTTTCCGCCACCACCACCAGAAACAAAAAAACCATCCACCTGCGGAGCGGGGTTAGTGGTAGGAACATTCATGACTCCCACTTTAAAACCTAATTCATTAATGACTTGCCAGAGAGGTTTGATATCAGCACCGTAACCAGGAATACTGGATAGTTTAAAATCCTTACTCCACTCTAAAGTTCCATTTGCAATGGGCTTTTCATAATAACCGCCTGTTTCCGTTGCCTGCTGCCCAGTGTATATCTCAACCCAACCACGACTGATCAGATCGGCAGTTAAATTAAGGTCCTTGCCTTTTTTGATTAGTGAGTGAACAAAAGGCATATCATAACGTTGAAATATTTCATTTTGAGCACCATCGATACCAAGCAGTAAATATTTCATTGTTTTAAATTTTTAATAAATAATTTGATTGGAGTCACCGTGAAATAGGGAACAGACAGCACACCGACGTTTTTAAATACTAACCAGGTACCTCCACCATTTTTTACTAAAACACCTGCCAGGGTGGCGAAAGCAGCTCCGATCGCACCATAAAAAGATATCAGTAAAAAAGATAAAATTATGGTGATTAAAGCAGAGAATAGAACAATATTTCTAAATTCTTTTTCATGCCCGGTCATCATCAGAATATAACCGTTTGAACCAGTGAAAACGTTGATGAACTGGGCAAATGCCAAAATCATTAATAATGAATCCGCCTGTTGATAATCTGTACCAAAAATAAGTAATAACTGCTGTGGGAAAAACAGGCAAAGCAAAAATGCAGGTAAAGCAATTATCATCATAAATGTAGCTGAATACCGGGCATTTTCATTAAGTCCTTTTATATCTCCCTTTGACCATAAAACAGCATACTTCGGCGCATAAATACTATTCACAACAATTAAAACAAAGGATATTAAAATTGCCATTCTCTGGGCGACACTGTAGTAACTAATATCGGTGCTCGACGCATAAAACCCAAGAATGATGAGAGAAGCCCACATCACAAAGTAATCTGATAACGCGGCAATGGCTAATGGTTTACCCTTTTTGAAATATCCATCAATAACTACTCTCTGGATTTTGGATATATTTAAAAGTGCTCTTTTTTTCAATAACGAAGCATTAATTGTAAAAGCAGAAAGAATAGCCAGAATCAGGCAAAACAAAGATTGTTCCAGGGAAATACTACCAGTATAAAAAACCACCAGGTTTGCTGTTATCAAAAATATACTAGGTAATACGCCTGCCTCAATAATATTAGCTAATACAGGTCTTTTGAAACCTTTATAAATCCCGGAAAAAATCCATATTGAAGCATAGGGTATAACGACTATGGCAAGTATTTGTATAGATGTTATGGTTCGAACTTCCAATAATTCGAACTTCGCGCTACCAATCGTGCCCACGTAGATAATCAGACAGACTAGTAAACCCAGTAGAAGTGATAGAAATAGTCCACTCGAAATATCAGAAGTAATTTCTTCATTATTGTCCGATTTAACGCTTACTTCTTTTAACAGCAGATTATCTATACCGAAACGGGTCGCCAGTGCTCCACCAAATAAAATAGTCAATGCAAAGAAAAATGCCCCAGCATCATCGGTAGTCAATTGTTGGGCAATAAAGACATTAACCAGGAAAGTAGCTAAAGCTCCATAAATTCGTGATAAAAAAGTGAATGCGAACCTTTTCATGCTGCTTTCATTTATAACTTAGGCTCGTTTAATTTAGCGGAAGTAGGTTAATCATTAAATGTTTGCCAGTCATTTTTCTGGCTATTCATTAAAGTAGTACTTTGAAATATTCAACGTCAGCAAGCTCTATAACCTTGAAAATTTCAGTTGGCTCTAAAAAAGCTACATAACACTTTGATACCCCTGACGAATCAATCTGTTTCGATGTTTTACTCAACTGCTTTTGTTGAGATATTATTCCGGATAAATAATTACATGACACCGATTTATTTCCTGCTTAAATGAGTCAGGAATATATTGCCAGTCCATAACATCGATTAAAATAGGAATATCACTTTCACTTAAAGCTTCTCTGAAACTGAAAATGTCAAACGGTTCAGCTTTATCATGCAATACAACCAGATCCAAATCACTGCCATCGTGACTTTGCTGCTTAACTCGAGAACCAAAGGCCCAAACTTCTCCATTTTTTAAATATTGAGCAATCAATGCCCTTAGCATTGATAAATATTTAACGGGAAGATCGAGCTGCGGCTGCATCTAAATTTTTCTTTAAGTTTTTGGCATCAATAACAAATTGTGGCAGCAGTCGCAAAGTCTCTGTTGCAAATTGCTCACCATAATCATGAGCCGTATTGTTTCGATTATCCCTATACTCAAACCAGCGCTCAACTTCATCAACGTGTATCAAACCATGCTTTGCTGCATATCGAAATACCTCTTTAAAATACAGCTTATCAACCGCTTTGTTAGTTGCAAAATATGGCTTTATTGATTTTTTAAGCAGCTTCCCTGCTGTCTCCAACGTTAACTCAAAACTTTTTACTGCTGAGTTGCGGAATATTTCATAATCCATGCTATTTTCCTCGGCACGGAGTAAACGTTCGATTGATTCATCTAACGTTTGAATACATCGCGTTAAGTAATCAGTATTATAAGTCATTCAATCAGAAAGGAATGTCATCAAACCCATCATCGGCTGGTGGCGCATCAAACTGTGAAGATTGAGCCGGTGCAGGTGCTGCCTGTTGCTGTTGTTTAGGTTTATTAAAAGACGTGGTTCCGCCAGAAGAGTCAGGTCGACCACCCAGCATTTGCATTTCATTGGCTACTATTTCTGTTGAATAGCGATCTTGCCCACCTTGATCTTGCCATTTACGTGTTTGGATTTTTCCTTCAAAGTACACTTGTTGACCTTTCTTCAGGTATTGAGCCGCTATTTCTGCTAGTTTGCCGAAGATGACGATGCGATGCCATTCGGTTTTTTCTACATTTTCACCGGTGTTCTTATCCTTCCAGGATTCATTGGTTGCTACAGATACGTTCACAATTGCGCTTCCGCCTGCGGTATACCTGACTTCAGGGTCTTTGCCCAATGTTCCAACGATTATTGCTTTGTTAACGCCTCTTGCCATGGTATTCCCCGGTGATATTTGAGTAATTTAAGTGGTCTGTATATATTGGCACTATCTGCATAAATAGCGCGCTATAGTCTACACATTTAAAGCGCTTTATTCGAGAGATAATTATATTGTTCATAACTCAGTAATGCGTTTTACGATGATATTAAAATGCATTAAAAAACTTTTCTGTGAACAAACTCAGGTCACTTTCAGCAAGCTGGTTTATTCCTGCAGCCGCTTTTCTACCGCCACCCGTGTCAAATTGACGGCACAAATCATCGGCACCTGTTTTGTTATCCATCGGAGCTCTGACGCTGACCCTGTAACAGTTGGCTCCACACTCGACCAGTACAGCATGGGCACGGGATGTATGATCTCGGGCCAGGTCATTTGAAAATACACCATTGACTCTACGAGACCATGGTTGATCAGGAAGAATAAATATCGCTCCATTTTCTCTGGCATCCAGAGCTGATAATTGATGTGTTTTTTCAATATCCTGATGATAGGCCGTTAATAGTTTTTTATAATCATTTGTTTCAATGAAGTCCATCGGGTTTTCATATGGCTGAACCAGTTTGAATAAATCCGCTGGATGGTAAACCAGATCATCCACGGTAAAGCCATAACCATTGTAATTAAGACAGGTACCCAGCTCTTTCAAAGCTTCTCTATCATCTTCACTAACATTGAACCTGTCCGCTAAAGCTTCTGCTGAGTTGAACAGATTATCACCATAGGCTCCTGCAATTGCCCAGGCATAGAATTTATCAGTCAGATGTTCATTAATTATTAAACTGGTGCAGGTATCGGCATCCGTATTGATATGCACTTCAAGCAGCTCTGACTCTACAGGTTCACCGGCAAAGTGATGATCTGCGTAAAACACCCTGGCTCCTGCATCAATGGCAGCCTGAACACCTTCCCGATTTTTATCAAAAGAAATATCCAGAGCTGTTATTTCATCAGCTTTTTCTGCAGTTACTTTTGAAAACAGGTTAATATCCCGTTTAATGCCTGTGATGAGTGTAGTGTTTTTAGGTTGGTGTAAACGTAATTGCTGAAGCGAACAAATGCCATCCGCATCCCCATTGAATAAATCGTAGGCTGTCATAGGTTTTTTATAGGATTAAATAATAAAATTTGAGTGCATTCTATTAGTTAAAGTTGTTTTTAGCGAGTTGAAGTTTCGTAGAGTGCGACGTGCGCACCATTTCTGATGACACCAATAACATGCTGCACGCGGCGCACCCTACTGTTACTTAATCAAAATATCAGCTTTATTTTTCTCATAAGTCGAGCTGCCAATACCCTTCACCAGCACTATGTCAGCTGCATTTTGAAAGTTACCATTTTTTTGGCGATATTTAACCACTTGCTGCGCCTTGCTCATACCGATACCACTCAATGATTTTGCAATATCGCTAGCAGATGCAGTGTTGATATTAACGGGTGATGCATTTAAAGTTGCAGAAAAAAGAAAAGTTGCCAGAACGGCAGATTGACTAATTAATTTCATATTGACTCCTTGTATATAAACGTCCAGTTGTTGTGTCCTAAGACTCCTTACAGAATGTAATCCTGTGCTACTTAGAATAATGATTTACAGGTTAATTGCAACCGGTAAATTACTTAGCCATCAATCCTTCAAGAGCATCATCATCAAATAGCTTTTTATCAATTTTCATATAAGCTACTTTATCCTCAAGGTAAACCGTAATTTCCTGAACCCCGGGCAGCTGTTCGGCTTTTTCCCTGAAACTTATAATTGAAGATTCATCGAGCTTACCCAGAGATACTATACGGGAGGTAACTGCTTTTGGTTTTTTCATAAAAAAAGCAACGATCCACCAAATCATCACCAACACAGCTAACTGCAAAAATGCTAAATTTTGAGATTCATAGGCCAGCATCACTCCTCCCAGTAAACCTCCAGCAAATGCGCCTAGAAACTGAGCACTTGAAAAAAGCCCCATCGCTGTTCCTTTCATATCAGCCGGAGAAATTTTTGCAACTAATGACGGCATGGAAGCTTCCAGAAAGTTAAACCCCGCAAAAAACAAAACCAGCATTATAAACATGGGCACATACCCATTAAACAAATACAGCCCTACTTCTGCCAGACCGACCACTAAAATACCCACAAGGAACATAGGTTTCATTTTACGCTTTTTTTCGGCTACGATAATCATCGGCACCATGATCACGATTGATATGATAAAAACTGACAGGTAGGTTTTCCAGTGTTGCAACACTTCAATCTGTAGCTGATCACGTAAAATAAGGGGGAACAATACAAAGGTTGCCGCAAGCACCATGTGTAAAACGAAAACCCCCAGGTCAAGACGTAATAGCTCTCGATCTGCTAGCACTTTTGAAATATCACCGATGGATAACTGAGTATCCCGATGAAAGCTTTGCTTTTCAGGCGTTGGCGTTATGAACAGAATGATAAATATACTTAACAGAGCTAACATAGAAGTAATCCAGAAGATGCCCGAAATACCGAAATTAGCTGCAAATATGGGCCCTAAAATCATCGATAACATAAAGGCCATGCCTATCGACATACCTATCGAGGCCATAACTCGCATTCGAACTTCTTCCCGGGATAAATCCGCAGCAAGTGCCATCACCACAGCAGCTATTGCTCCCATACCCTGTAGTGCACGACCAAATATAATCTGATGAATACTATCTGCCATCGCTGCAACCATACTGCCGGCAACAAACAGTAACAGTCCAAGTATGATCATTTTTTTTCGCCCTACACGATCAGACAGGAAACCGAAAGGAAGCTGGAACAAGCCCTGTGTCAAACCATAAATACCTATTGACAGGCCAATTAATATTGGAGTAGCACCGGCATAATCAGATGCATAAAGCGAAAATACAGGCAGAATCATGAACAGACCGATCATTCGGAAGGCATAAACCAGTGCCAGGGATACTGCAGCTTGTTTTTCAGTTTTAAGCATGATTAAGGTGAAAAAACGATTTCAAAAAAACGGCTATATTAACACATTACTACCCTCTTATAGCAGTTGCTAAATAATCAAAAATAAAAGTATGTTTAATAAAAGTGGTTTAAAATGAGTCGTTTTTCAGTAACATTAATTTTATGGATTCGATCATTATCAGGGGTGCACGAACGCATAACCTGAAAAACATTGACCTCACCCTGCCACGAGATAAGCTCATTGTAATAACAGGGCTTTCAGGTTCTGGAAAATCATCGCTGGCATTTGATACAATTTTTGCTGAAGGCCAGCGGCGCTACGTGGAGTCGCTCTCTACCTACGCCAGACAGTTTCTATCGGTGATGGAAAAACCAGACATCGACCATATCGAAGGTCTATCTCCAGCCATATCGATTGAGCAGAAAACCACGTCGCATAATCCCCGGTCAACCGTAGGAACTATCACTGAAATTTACGATTATCTACGCCTGTTATTTGCTCGAGCCGGTACTCCTCGCTGCCCGGAGCATGATATTACTCTTGAAGCTAGCACCATAAGCCAGATGGTAGACCAGGTTCTTGAGCTGTCACCAGAATATCGTCTCATGCTGCTTGCCCCTGTTGTCAGTAATCGCAAGGGTGAACACGTGCAACTACTGGACTCTTTGCAGCGCCAGGGATATTTACGTGCCAGAATTGATGGCGAAATATATGAACTGGATGATCCACCTTCGCTTGATTTGCGTAAGAAGCATAATATCGATGTTGTAATAGATCGCTTCAAAGTACGTGATGATTTAAAACTTAGACTTGCTGAGTCATTCGAAACTGCACTAAATATGACCGATGGCATTGTTCGCATTGCCTCCATGAAAAGTGAAGATGACTTTAAAGAAATAACCTTTTCTGCAAACTTTGCCTGCCCTGTTTGCGGTTACTCATTGACTGAGCTTGAACCACGCCTGTTCTCCTTTAACAGCCCGATGGGTGCCTGCCCGGACTGTGACGGCATTGGAACCATGCAGTTTTTTGATGAACAACTCGTCGTTAAATCACCCGAACTGAGTATGGCAGGTGGTGCCATTCGTGGATGGGATAAGCGCAATGGCTATTATTTTCAAATGTTAAGCAGCCTGACAAAACACTATAAGTTCGATGTTGATACTCCTTTCAATAAACTCAGTAAAAAAATACAGTCCATTATTTTACATGGATCTGAAGATGACGTTAGATTTGAGTTTAATAATGAACGTGGAGATAAACGAGTTCAGGTTCACCCTTTCGAAGGTATATTGCCAAATCTCAAACGTCGTTATCGAGACACTGATTCAAACGTTGTCAGAGAAGAACTGTCTAAATTTCTTACCGATTCAGCCTGTGAAACCTGTTCTGGTCATCGCTTAAATAAATCAGCAAGGCATGTCTTTATCAATGACACTAACCTGCCCGATGTCGTTGAACTACCAATTGGTGATGCTCTTGAATTTTTTAACCAACTGGAGTTAATCGGAAGCAAGGGAAGAATTGCTGAAAAAATCACTAAAGAAATAAAAGAGCGTTTAAGCTTTTTAGTCAATGTAGGTCTGGATTACCTGAGTTTAAGTCGAAGTGCCGAAACTCTTTCTGGAGGAGAAGCTCAACGAATAAGACTCGCTAGTCAAATCGGTGCCGGCCTTGTTGGTGTAATGTACATCCTCGATGAACCTTCCATCGGTTTACATCAACGTGATAATGACCGGTTGCTGCATACTCTAAATTTTTTACGTGACCTTGGTAACACTGTCATCGTTGTTGAACATGATGAAGATGCTATTCACGCTGCAGATTATATCGTCGATATTGGTCCGGGAGCGGGTGTGCACGGCGGAGAGATTATTGCCCAGGGAACAGCTAAACAGATTGCTGCAAATCCCGAGTCACTTACTGGTCAGTATTTGAGCGGAAAAAAATCAATAGCTATTCCGGAAAAGAGAACTAAAAGAAATAAAAACAAAATAGTTAAAATCCATAAAGCCTCCGGAAATAACCTTAAATCTGTAAGCCTCGAATTACCCGTTGGGCTTTTCACCTGTATCACCGGAGTATCAGGCTCTGGAAAATCTACACTTATTAATGAAACGCTTTATAAACTAGCCGCAATAGAAATCAATAAAAGCTCACTGCATCCAGCCCAACATGGCAAAATTTCAGGGTTCAATTTATTCGATAAAGTTATCGATATAAATCAAAGCCCAATTGGAAGAACTCCACGTTCAAACCCTGCTACTTACACCGGGTTATTTACCCCCATTCGCGAGTTATTCTCAGGAACACAGGAATCTCGGTCAAGAGGATATAAACCCGGTAGATTTAGCTTTAATGTAAAAGGAGGACGTTGTGAAGCATGCCAGGGTGATGGGGTTAAAAAGGTAGAGATGCACTTTTTACCCGATGTATATGTCACCTGTGATGTTTGTAAGGGTAAACGTTATAACCGTGAAACTCTTGATATTCTGTTCAAAGGAAAAAACATCCATCAAGTTCTCGAAATGACTGTTGAAGATGCAGTTGATTTTTTCAAAGCAATACCTGTTTTAAAACGAAAACTTGATACTTTAATGGATGTTGGTTTAAGTTATATTACTCTAGGTCAAAATGCGACAACCCTGTCTGGTGGAGAAGCACAACGTATAAAATTATCACGTGAATTATCGAAAAGGGACACAGGTAAAACGCTCTATATTCTTGATGAGCCAACAACTGGATTGCACTTTCATGATATCGAACTATTATTAACAGTACTTCATAGACTCCGAGATCATGGAAATACAATCGCTGTGATTGAGCATAATTTACATGTAATCAAAACAGCTGACTGGATTATAGATCTAGGTCCTGAAGGTGGTGATAAAGGCGGTGAAATCATCGCTACCGGTACACCTGAGGATGTTGCTAAAGTCCAATCATCTTATACTGGTCAATATCTAAAAACTTTACTCAACTAATTTCAATACTACTGAAATATGTCAACAATAATTGGATCAAATAATGTCTAACAAAATCACCTGTTTTAAAGCTTACGACGCTCGTGGAAAAGTACCCGACGAACTAAATGAAGATATCGTTTACCGTATTGGAAGAGCCTATGCTCAATTTTTAAAGCCTCAACAGGTTGCCGTTGGACGCGATGTACGCTTAAGCAGTAACTCTTTATTTACAGCTTTAACATCCGGATTGATGGACAGTGGTGTTGATGTTTTAGATCTTGGTATCTGTGGTACTGAACAGGTTTATTTTGCAGCTTTTAATCAACAGCTTGATGGTGGCATCATGATTACGGCCAGTCATAATCCTGTTGATTACAATGGATTGAAATTTGTACGTGAAAATTCTAAACCGATGAGCGGAGACAGCGGACTAGAAACAATTAGAGAACTTGCTGAAATTAATAGATTTGAGGACACATATAAAAAGGGACACATAATTCCTACAGATCTAAGTAAACTTTATATAAAACACTTACTATCCTATTTAAAAAAACCAGCATCACTCAAGCCCTTCAAAATTGTTGTTAACAGCGGTAATGGCGTAGCAGGTCCGGTTATGGACTTACTAGAAGAGCATCTACCGTTTGAGTTAATTAAAATTCAACATAAACCTGACGGAAACTTTCCTAATGGAATACCTAATCCCCTTTTACCTGAAGGTAGAAGTGCTACAACTGATGCTATAAAGGAACACGGTGCTGATTTTGGTATCGCATGGGATGGTGATTTTGACAGGTGTTTTCTATTTGATGAAAATGGTAGTTTCATTGAAGGTTATTACATTGTTGGTTTACTAGGATCACAGATGTTAAGTCAGAACCCCAATGAAAAAATAATCCATGACCCAAGACTAATCTGGAACACTCAGGAAATGGCTTCACAAAGTGGTGGAACTGCCGTTCAAAGTAAAGCCGGACACGCTTTTATTAAAGAGAAGATGCGAGAAGTAAATGCTATCTATGGCGGCGAGATGAGTGCTCATCATTTTTTTAGAGATTTTGGATATTGTGACAGTGGGATGATTCCCTGGTTATTAATCTCAGAAATTATGACTGAACAAAATAAAAGTATGTCTCAGCTAGTGAATGAAAGAATCGAAGCGTATCCGGTAAGCGGTGAAATAAACAGGACTGTTGGTGATGCTCAAAAAGTCATTGAATCTGTAAAAAAATATTTCGATGGCCAGAGTTATGAGTTTGATTCAACGGATGGAATAGGATTAACCTTCGACACCTGGCGCTTCAATATTCGAAGTTCTAACACTGAACCATTATTAAGATTAAATGTAGAATCCAAAGGCGACATCAAGCTAATGGAAGAAAAACGAGATCTTCTGCTTAATCTTATAGATCAAAATAAATAAATTGGCTTTGAAGAAAAACATTTTTAGAACAATAAACATAAATAATCTCAAATTGAGACACTTTAAAAGTTTTTTGTAGGGTGCGCCGTGCGCACAAGTGTCGTACAGTAGTTAAACCAATGGTGCGCACGGCGCACCCTACTTTAGTCTGAGTGAATTGAAATATTGATAATTTTTATCAAAAAAAAGGCCGGTAAATACCGGCCTTTTTGTATTCAGAACTTTTTAACTTATTCTTCAGGTCTATCAACCAGTTCAACATAAGCCATAGGTGCTTTATCACCAGTACGGAAACCGCACTTAAGAATACGCATATATCCACCAGCACGCTCTTTGTAACGAGGACCTAAATCGACAAATAATTTACCAACCATAGCCTTGTCTTGAAGGCGACTGAATGCTAAACGACGATTGGCAACACTGTCTTCTTTAGCCAGAGTTATTAAAGGTTCAGCAACACGACGTAACTCTTTTGCTTTTGGCAAAGTTGTTTTGATAACTTCATGCTCAAACAACGATGCAGCCATATTCTTAAACATAGCCTTACGATGTGAACTGTTGCGGTTAAGTTGACGACCGCTTTTACGATGACGCATAGTATTAAAACCTCAATTAACTTGCTAACTTACTATCATTTTCGATATTTGGTGGTGGCCAGTTTTCAAGGCGCATGCCGAGAGATAGACCATACGAAGCCAAGACATCTTTGATTTCAGTAAGTGATTTCTTTCCAAGATTAGGTGTCTTCAACAGTTCAACTTCTGTGCGCTGAATAAGATCACCGATATAATAAATATTTTCTGCTTTCAGACAATTTGCAGAACGAACTGTTAACTCAAGATCATCAACAGGACGTAATAGAATTGGATCGATAAGAGATTCTGGCTCTTCGGGTTCTTCTTCTTCAGAACCTTCCAGATTAACAAATACAGATAACTGGTCCTTAAGAATACTACCAGCAATACGAATAGCTTCTTCTGGATCTACGGTGCCATTAGTCTCAATATCAATAACAAGCTTATCTAGATCTGTGCGTTGTTCTACACGTGCAGCTTCAACAGAATAGGCAACTTTCAAAATTGGAGAGAAAGATGCATCAAGTTGAAGATGCCCTAGAGCCTGTTCTTCCTCCGATAAATCACGTTTATTAGAAGGTTGATAACCACGACCTTTAATAACATGTATCTGCATATTGAAATTTATATCTTTATTAAGATTACAGATTACATAATCAGGATCAACAATTTCAATATCATGATCTAACTGAATATCACCAGCAGTAACCGGACCAACACCACTTTTAGAAATACTAAGAGTAGCCTCGTCACGACTATGCATGACCAGTCCAATACCTTTCAGGTTTAGCATGATATCAATCACATCTTCCTGAACACCCTCAATACTTGTGTACTCATGCAGAACACCTTCGATTTTTAAATCAACGATGGCACAACCAGGAACTGAGGAAAGTAAAATTCTACGTAAAGCATTGCCAAGAGTATGACCAAAACCACGCTCTAAAGGCTCGATTGAAACCTTTGCGTGATAAGTCTGTTGCTCTTCTACTTTAACCTGGCGAGGTTTAAGTAGTTCTGACATTTTTAATGATGACATAGATAACTCGTTTTTTATTAAGCTATGGTTACTTGGAGTAAAGTTCTACAACCAGTGATTCATTGATATCAGCTGGTAATTCACTACGCATTGGTAAAGCTTTAAAAGTTCCTTCAAATTTTCCGTGATTAACATCAATCCAGTCAGGAAAACCACCTTGCTCTGCCAGAGCCATAGACTCAGAAATACGAACCTGCTTACGTGATTTTTCACGAACGCTAACAATATCAGTAGGTTTAACCATATAAGATGGAATATTCACTGACTGGCCATTAACCATAATTGATTTATGACTAACTAGCTGACGAGATTCAGCACGAGTTGAGCCAAATCCGATTCGATAAACAACATTATCCAGACGAGCTTCTAATAGCTGAAGTAAATTTTCACCCGTAGAACCTTTAAGTCTTGAAGCTTCTTTATAGTAATTTCGGAATTGCTTTTCCAGAACACCATAAGTTCTTCTCAGCTTTTGCTTCTCACGAAGCTGTAAACCGTAGTCCGATAAACGAGGTTTACGTGTTCCTGCACCATGTTGTCCAGGAGGATTTTCAATTTTGCATTTAGTATCGACAGAACGACGAGCAGATTTTAAATTAAGATCTACTCCTTCACGACGCATTAATTTACACTTTGGTCCGATATATCTAGCCATAACTTACTCCGCCTATACTCGACGCTTTTTCGGTGGACGACAACCATTATGTGGAATGGGTGTTACGTCATCAATTCTGGAAATTTTGAAGCCGATAGAGTTCAAAGAGCGAACTGCAGAATCACGACCAGGTCCTGGACCTTTAACCATAACTTCCAGGTTTTTCATACCCATTTCCTGGGCAACAAGACCCGCCCTTTCAGCAGCAACCTGTGCAGCAAAAGGAGTAGACTTACGTGAACCACGGAAACCCGAACCACCTGCAGTAGCCCAGGACAGAGTATTACCCTGACGGTCTGTAATAGTAATAATAGTATTGTTAAAAGTTGCGTGGATGTGTGCTACACCATCCGAAACAATACGTTTAACTTTCTTCTTAGAACGTGTTGATTTATCAGCCATAATAAAACTCTTTATCTCTTAATAGGACGTCTTGGACCTTTACGCGTTCGCGCATTAGTCTTAGTACGCTGACCACGTACGGGTAAACCACGACGATGACGAATACCACGGTTAGTACCGAGATCCATCAAACGTTTTATATTCATTGAAATTTCACGACGAAGATCACCTTCTGTGGCAAAACCATTTACCTGATCACGAATAGCATCCAGTTGTTCTTCTGAAAGTTCACGGATTTTTGTCGCTGGATCAATTCCAGTAGCACTACAAATAGCGGCCGATCGAGTTTGCCCAACACCATAAATAGATTGTAGAGCGATCACCGTATGCTTATTATCGGGTATATTTACACCTGCAATACGAGCCATAAAAACAAAGTCTCCTGAACTTGAAGCTGATTAAAAAGGGCGCAGATTCTATCTGACAAACCTTATAAAATCAATAAATGATTAAACTTAATTATTTAAACTAACCTTGACGCTGTTTGTGTCGAGGGTCTTTACAAATAATGCGAACGGCGCCATTTCTGCGTATAACCTTACAGTTTTTACACATTTTTTTAACGGATGCTCTAACTTTCATAACAATACCTTTAGATAAGGGTTAAATACCCTTGTTACCATAACCTTTAAAATTAGACTTTTTCATCAAGCTATCATATTGATGACTCATCAAATGTGCTTGAACCTGTGCCATGAAATCCATCACGACAACAACAATAATCAATAGAGAAGTACCACCAAAATAGAATGGGACATTCCAGAAAAGAATTAGAAATTCTGGCAGTAGACAAACTAGAGTGATGTAAATAGCACCCACTAAAGTCAATCTTGATAAAACACCATCAATATAGGTAGCAGTCTGTTTTCCAGGTCTAATTCCAGGAATAAATGCACCTGACTTCTTCAGGTTATCAGCAGTTTCTTTTGAATTAAAAACCAGTGCTGTATAGAAAAAGCAGAAGAATATAATAGCTGCTGCATAGAACATAACGTACAAAGGCTGACCTGGTGACAATGTAGCTGAAAGATCCTGTAACCAACGCATACCTTCCTGTTGCCCAAACCAACTACCCAGGGTAGCAGGAAAGAGAATAATACTTGAAGCAAATATCGGCGGGATTACACCAGCCATATTAAGCTTGAGCGGCAAATGACTACTTTGCGCCGCATACATTTTATTACCTTGTTGACGTTTCGCGTAATTAACAGTGATACGACGTTGTCCGCGTTCGATAAAAACAACAAATAAGGTAACTAAAACGACTCCTACCATCAGGAATAATAAGATCAATGAACTTAGCTCACCCGTTCTTACTAATTCGATTGTGCCGCCAATAGCTGATGGTAATCCAGCAACTATTCCAGCAAAGATCAAGACCGAAATACCATTTCCTATACCACGTTCAGTTATCTGCTCACCCAACCACATAAGGAAAAGTGTACCGGTTACCAGAGTAACTGCTGCAGAAAATACAAAATTTGCACCGGGATTAACCACAAGTGCGTCTGCACCACTACCCTGACCCTGAAGAGCTACTGCGATACCAACTGATTGGAATGTAGCTAAAACAACTGTGAAATAACGTGTGTACTGAGTAATCTTACGACGACCTGACTCACCTTCTTTTTTCAACTGCTCTAAGGTAGGTATTGCAACCGTCATTAACTGCATAATAATCGATGCAGAGATATACGGCATAACACCCAGGGCAAAAATAGACATACGTTCCAGTGCTCCACCGGAGAACATATTGAACATGCCTAAGATGCCAGTTTTCTGTTGTTCAAATATTTGCTGCATCACGGTTATATCAATACCTGGAACAGGTATAAATGTACCGATTCTGAATACTATCAGAGCACCTATAACGAAAAATATCCGTTTTCTAAGTTCGCTCAGACTACCGCCTGATAAACTTGACGCAAGTTGTGATGCAGAAGTTGACACTAATCTTCTACCTTGCCGCCAGCAGCTTCAATTGCAGCCTGTGCACCTTTACTAGCTTTAACTCCTTTCAGAGTAACAGCACGAGTAATTTCTCCAGAAGAAAATACTTTAGCCTGGCGAGTTTGAAAAGGTACAACATTCGCTTTAATCAATGTTTCTAGATCAATAACGTCAGCATCTAAGGCAGAAATTTCATTTAAACGAACTTCAGCAGAAAATTTTGTTTTACGCGCAGTAAAACCGAATTTAGGTAACCGACGCTGCAAAGGCATTTGACCACCTTCAAAACCGATCTTAGTCTGTCCACCAGAACGAGATTTCTGACCTTTATGGCCGCGTCCACAAGTCTTACCAAGTCCGGAACCAATTCCACGGCCAACTCGTTTTGATACCTTTGTAGAACCTGGTGCAGGTTTAAGTGTATTTAGATACATTATGATTCCTCAACACTTAACATGTATTGTATCTTATTGATCATGCCACGATTTTCTGGCGTATCAATAACTTCTACAGTTTGGTGCATACGTCTAATTCCAAGTCCAGCAGCACAGGCTTTATGTGAAGCTAGACGACCGTTCAAACTTTTTACAAGTTTGACACTTACTGTTTTATTTTTAGCCATGATATTAACCTTTAATTTGCTCTACGCTTTTACCACGTTTAGCAGCAATCATTTCGGGTGTTTTCATATCCTGTAAACCACGGATAGTAGCCCTTACTAAATTGATAGGGTTTCTTGAACCGTTACATTTAGCAAGTACATTTCTAACACCAGCAACTTCAAGTACAGCACGCATAGCACCACCGGCGATAACACCAGTACCTTCTGAAGCAGGTTGCATGTAAACTTTGGCAGCTCCATGACGAGCATTTACTGCGTAATGCAGTGTTCCGTCAGTAATCGCAACGTTAACTAGATTAGCACGAGCTTTTTCCATAGCTTTTTGAATTGCTAAAGGAACTTCACGAGCTTTTCCGTAACCAAAACCAACTTTTCCATTACCATCGCCTACTACTGTAAGCGCAGTAAAACCAAATTGACGACCACCTTTAACAACTTTGGCAACACGATTAACCGCAACCAATTTTTCTGTTAAATCGTCTTTTGAACCTTGAGGATCTGCCATAGTTCTATCTCTATACTAAATACGTTAAAACAATTTCTAAAATTTAAGACCAGCTTCACGAGCTGAATCGGCTAGTGCTTTGACTCTACCATGGTACTTATAACCAGAGCGATCAAATGCAACTGATTCAATGCCAGAAGCCTTTGCTTTTTCAGCAATCTCTTTACCAACAGCTACTGCTGCGGATGCATTTCCAGTATGTTTCAAATCTTTACTTAAATCTTTACTTAGCGTAGACGCTGAAGCAACAACTTTCCCAGTTTCACCTGAGATGATTTGTGCATAAGTATGACGAGGTGTACGAAAAATGGTTAAACGATCGACACCCAATTCACGAATTTTTGCACGTGTTTTACGAGAACGTCTGATACGTGATGATTTCTTATCCATAACTGACCTATTTCTTTTTAGCATCTTTTCTGATGATATGTTCATCAGAATACTTAACACCTTTACCTTTATAAGGCTCTGGTGGACGGAAGGCACGTATCTCTGCAGAAACCTGCCCTACTTTTTGTTTGTCACAACCACTAACAATAATTTCTGTTTGACTGGGTGTCTCAATTGTAATTCCTTCTGGAATAGGAAAATCAATCGGATGTGAGAAACCAAGAGAAAGATTTAAGACTTTTCCAGCTAGTTTACTTCTATAACCTACGCCAACCAGGTTTAGTTTTTTAGAGTAGCCTTGACTAACACCTAGAACTAAATTATTAGCAAGAGAACGCATGGTACCTGTCATAGCAACAGAACCTTTAGCATCACTAGCAGCTTTAAATGTTAATACATTATCATTCTGTTCGAATGCAACAGCATCATTTACAGTTAAAGATAACTCACCCTTAGGACCTTTAGCGGTGATAGTCTGACCATCAACAGTCAAATTAACGCCTGCAGGCATTTCAATAGGTTTTTTTGCAATTCTAGACATATCTTTACCCTAAACAACCGTACAGATAACTTCACCACCGTTACCGGAAGATCTCGCCTGCTTTTCAGTCATCATACCTTTAGAGGTAGAAATGATTGCAATACCGAGACCACCATTAACTGATGGAAGTTCATCTTTAGATTTGAAAATTCTTAATCCAGGACGACTTACACGTTTAATCTCATCGATTACCGGTTTACCCTGAAAATATTTAAGCTCAATTGATAACTCTTTTTTTGCATCACCAGACACAGAAAAATCAGCTATATAACCTTCACCTTTTAGAACATTCGCAATATTAACTTTTTGCGTAGATGAGGGCATCTTGACAGTAACCTTAGTTGCTTTCTGCGCATTACGAATGCGTGTCAACATGTCAGATACGGGATCTTGTAGACTCATAACAGTTCTCTCTTACCAACTTGCTTTAACTAGACCAGGAACATCACCACGCATAGCTGCTTCGCGTAATTTAATTCGACTGAGTCCAAATTTTCTATAAAAACCGTGTGGACGGCCAGTGATTCTACAACGATTACGGTGCCTTACTGGAGAAGAATCTCTAGGTAATTTTTGTAACGTATCAACAGCAGCCATCTTTTCTTCAAAAGGAGTATCAGGGTTACTGATAAGAGCTTTTAAAGAAGATCTTTTTTCTGCATATTGAGTAGCCAATTTAGTACGTTTAAATTCGCGCTGTACCATTGAAGTTTTAGCCATAATAGTTACCGTAATTAATTCTTAAAAGGAAAATTGAATGCAGTAAGTAATGCACGCCCTTCATCATCTGAAGCAGCAGTAGTAGTGATAGAAATATTCATACCACGAAGCTTATCAATTTTATCATAATCGATTTCTGGGAACATAATTTGCTCAGTCAGTCCCAGATTATAGTTTCCACGGCCATCAAAAGCTTTTCCGTTTACACCACGAAAGTCACGAATACGTGGTATAGAGAAGTTAATCAATCTATCCATGAATTCATACATATGATCTTTACGCAAAGTAACCATGCAACCTACAGGCATATTTTCACGAATTTTAAATCCGGCTACCGCTTTTTTAGACATGGTTATTACCGGCTTCTGTCCAGCAATTTGCTCCATATCACGCACTGCATTTTCGATGATTTTCTTATCACCAGCAGCATCACCAAGGCCCATATTCAATGTGATCTTAGTTACTTTAGGAATTTGCATAGCAGAAGCAAAATTAAATTGTTCCTGCAACTGTGGTCTCACAGTATCCCGATAAAATTTTTCTAATCTTGTCATGATAACTTACCGTTAAACATCAATTACTTCACCGTTAGACTTAAAAAACCGAACTTTACGGTTATCATCTAACGTTTTAAAACCTACACGATCACCCTTTTCAGTACCTGGGTTAAAAATCATGACATTTGATTGATTGATAGGAGATTCCTTATCAATAATCCCACCGGCTTCTCCAGCATTTGGATTTGGTTTAACGTGTTTTTTAACCATATTAACACTTTCAACCAATAGACGGTTTTCATCTAGTCGCTTAAGCACAGTACCGCGCTGACCTTTACTTCGGCCTGCGATTACTATGACTTCGTCACCTTTTTTAATTTTGTTCATGTAAATAAATACCTATTAAAGCACTTCAGGTGCCAGTGAGATGATTTTCATAAACTTCTCTCCGCGTAACTCACGAGTTACCGGTCCGAAGATACGAGTACCAATCGGTTGCAGGTTATTATTTAAAATAACTGCCGCATTACCATCAAACTTAATTAAAGAACCATCATTGCGGCGAACACCTTTAGCAGTACGAACTACTACTGCGTTATATACTTCACCTTTTTTAACCTTACCGCGAGGTATTGCATCTTTGATACTAACTTTAATAATATCGCCAATACGAGCATAACGTCGCTTAGAGCCACCCAGTACTTTTATACACTGAACTCGACGCGCACCACTATTATCTGCTGCGGTTAAAACTGTTTGCATTTGTATCATAATTGAACCCTACCAATATCGACTAACTTAGCTCGCCTTATCAACGACCTTAACCAAAGTCCAGGACTTGGTTTTTGACATTGGACGGCATTCAGTAATTTGAACAGTGTCACCTAAAGAACACTCATTGTTCTCATCATGTATATGAAGTTTTGTAGATTTCCTTACATACTTTCCATATAGAGGATGTTTTACTTTTCTTTCTATCAGAACAGTCGCGGATTTATCCATTTTGTCGCTGATAACAGAACCAGTTTGTGTTCTTAACACTTTATCTTCACTACTCATGATCACTCACCACCGTTACTGGATGATTCTGCACGTTTCTGAGTCATGACAGTTTTAACGCGTGCTATGTTTTTACGTACTTTAGAGAATTGATCAGAACGAGCTCCCTGTCCAATCGCATTCTGCATTCTCAGATTAAACTGCTCTTTAAATAGAGCGTTTAATTCGTCACGCAATTCCTGGTTAGATTTTGAACGTAATTCTTTCGCGTCCATTACATTACCTGCCTGATTACAAAATTAGTTTTGAAAGGTAGTTTAGCCGCAGCTAACTTAAATGCATCACGAGCGATCTGCTCAGTAACACCTTCCATCTCATATAACATTTTTCCGGGTTGGATTTTACATACCCAATATTCAACATTACCTTTACCTTTACCCATACGAACTTCTAAGGGCTTTTTAGATATTGGCACATCGGGAAAAACTCGAATCCAAATTTTACCACCACGTTTGATATGACGAGTCATAGCACGACGTGCAGCTTCAATTTGACGCGCAGTTATTCTTCCGCGTTCGGTAGCCTGAAGGCCATACTGACCAAAGCTAACCTTATTACCAGTATTCGCAAGGCCACGATTCCGACCTTTAAACTGCTTTCTAAATTTTGTACGTTTAGGCTGTAACATAATTCAAACTTCTATTTGCCAGACTTCTTCGATGAAGAAGAAGTTTTAGATTCAAGATCGAATACTTCACCTTTGTATATCCAGACTTTAACACCCAAAATACCGTAGGTAGTCAGGGCTTCGGCTGTACCATAGTCAACGTCAGCTCTTAAAGTATGAAGAGGAACTCGTCCTTCTCGATACCATTCATTACGAGCAATTTCAGCACCATTTAAACGTCCAGAGACATTAATTTTGATACCTTCAGCTCCAATACGCATTGCATTACTAACAGATCTACGCATAGCTCGACGGAACATAACTCGACGTTCCAACTGTTGAGCAATGCTTTCAGCTACTAACTGCGCATCCAGCTCAGGCTTGCGTATCTCTTCAATATTAATTTTCACATTGTTAGGATGAATATCAACTAGCGTAGAGATTTCCTTACGCAGTCTTTCAATGTCTTCACCTTTTTTACCAATGATAATACCTGGACGAGCAGTATGAACCGTAACAACGATTGCTTTAGCAGGTCTAGCTATACCAATACGGCTAACGGCCGCCTGTGATAACTTTTTCTTGATATATTGACGAACTTTTAAATCTTCACTTAAAAATTCAGCATACTGCCCAGTTTCTGCATACCATTTGGAAGTCCAATCTGTGGAAATCCCTAAACGTATACCAGTTGGATGTACTTTCTGTCCCATCTGTGCCTCTATTAACTATCTGCAACAGTCACACTGATGTGACTAGTACGTTTTAAAATTCTATTACCACGCCCTTTAGCACGTGCACGCATACGCTTCATGCTTGGGCCCTGATCTACAAATATTGTAGAAACCTTCAGCTCATCAATATCAGCACCATCATTGTGCTCGGCATTAGCAATAGCTGACTCAATTACTTTCTTAATTAACTCAGCAGCTTTCTTATTACTAAACTTAAGCAAAGTCAGTGCTTTATCTACAGGAAGACCACGAACCTGGTCAGCCACTAGACGCACTTTTTGAGCTGAAATTTTAGCATTACGGTGTTTTGCAGATGTTTGCATAACAATAATTACCTTTTCGCCTTTTTATCAACAACATGACCACGGTAGGTACGAGTCAGAGAAAATTCTCCCAACTTATGACCAACCATATTCTCATTTATTAAAACCGGTACATGCTGACGACCATTGTGAATCGCGATAGTTAACCCAACCATGTCGGGGATAACCATAGAACGTCTTGACCAGGTTTTAATTGGACGCTTGTTATTAGTTTCAACAGCAGTCAACACCTTCTTGTAAAGATGATGATCTACGAATGGGCCTTTCTTTAAAGAACGTGGCACGTCAAATTACCTCTTATTCCTTCTACGGACAATCAAGTTGTCAGTACGTTTATTAGTACGAGTCTTCTTACCTTTAGTAGGTAAACCCCATGGAGACACAGGATGACGACCACCTGAAGTACGACCTTCACCACCACCGTGCGGATGATCAACCGGGTTCATAGCAACACCACGAACAGTAGGTCTAACACCTCTCCAGCGTGTAGCACCAGCCTTTCCAAGTGAACGTAAACTATGCTCACCATTTCCTACTTCACCAAGAACTGCACGACATTCTGATAAAACCTTACGCATTTCACCTGAACGCAATCTTAGCGTTGAGTAAGCACCATCTCGCGCAACAAACTGTACAGAAGTACCAGCTGAACGAGCCATTTGAGCACCTTTACCAGGCTTTAACTCAACACAGTGAATTACGGAACCTACTGGAATATTACGCAATGGAAGACAGTTACCTGGCTTCATACCAGCATCATCACCAGAACGAACCTTATCCCCATCCTTAATACCTTTAGGAGCAATAATGTAACGACGCTCACCATCGGCATATTTAAGAAGAGCTATGTGAGCGCTTCTATTTGGATCATATTCAACTCTTTCAACTACAGCATCGATACCATCTTTATTTCGTTTGAAATCGATAGATCTATAACGCTGTTTATGACCACCACCCTTATGACGGGTAGTAATTCGTCCGGCATTATTTCTACCACCAGACTTTGATTTTTTTTCTACAAGGCTCGCAAGTGGCTTACCTGTATACAAACCCTCAGTCTTAACCGAGACTACAAATCGGCGACCTGGAGAGGTAGGTTTAGCTTTAATTAACGCCATCTTTATTATCCACCCACAACCGCAAGATCAATCTCATGACCCTGCTCTAAAGAAACATATGCTTTTTTCCAGTCACTTCGCTTACCTAAGCGAACACCCTGACGCTTCGACTTACCTTTAACAGTGGCAGTACGAACCTTGGATACTTTAACGTTAAAAAGCTGCTCAATTGCTACTTTAATCTCAGCTTTTTTAGCATCAGTAGAAACCTTAAAAACATGCTGGTTTGACGCATCACCGACTATAGCGGCTTTCTCAGAGATATGAGGAGCTCTTATAATCTGAAAAACTTTTTGCTCATTCATGACAGACGCTCCTCTAATTTTTTCAACGCCGCCTGATCGACAATAACCTTTTCCTGACTAACCAGACTTAATGGATCAACAATTGACGCATCCATAACCATCAGGTTAGGAATATTACGAGCAGCAAGATAAACCGAAGAATCCAGACCATCTGTTAATACAAGGCCTTTAGTTATTCCGAGATCTGCCATTTTTGCAGCCATCAACTTAGTCTTTGGCTCTGCAACAGTCATATCTTCAACAACTATTAAACGATCCTGTCTAATCAATTCCGAAACAATGCTTCTCATACCTGTGCGATACATTTTTTTGTTCAATTTTTTACCATAGTCACGAGGACGTGCAGCAAAAGTTGTACCACCACTACGCCATAACGGACTACGAATAGTACCAGCACGAGCACGACCAGTACCCTTTTGACGAAATGGCTTAGCACCACCACCACGAACATCAGAACGGGTTTTTTGTGCTTTTGTTCCAGCGCGAGACGCACTCATAAAAGACACTACCAACTGATGCACGAGCGTTTCATTAAATTCAGCAGAAAAAGCTTCATCTGAAACAGACACTTTCTCACTGGAGTTATGTATTGAAATATCCATGACTCTATATTCTCTTAACCTTTAACTGCAGGTGTAATAACAACATTGCTAGATTTAGATCCAGGAACCGGGCCTCTAATAAGGACAAGGTTTCGCTCTGAATCAACACGAACAATTTCTAAATTCTGTGTAGTTTGCTTTACAGCACCCATATGACCAGCCATTTTCTTACCTTTAAAGACTCGCCCAGGAGTCTGGTTTTGACCAATCGAGCCTGGAGCACGGTGAGACACCGAGTTACCATGAGTAGCATCTTGCATCTGGAAGTTATATCTCTTTATAACACCCGCAAAACCCTTACCTATAGTAGTACCAGAAACATCTACTTTCTGACCCTGTTCAAACATATCAACTTTCAATTCTGAACCAAGCTCAAATTCTTCTACTGAATCCACACGAAACTCCATAGAGAGTCGCCCAGCTTCAACACCAGCCTTTCTATAATGACCAGCCATAGCTTTTGTGACACGATTAGGACGTCGCGTACCTGTAACCACCTGAATTGCAGTGTAACCATCAGTATCAACAGTTTTAAGCTGAGACACACGATTTGGCTCTACTTCAACAACAGTTACCGGAGTCGATACACCGTCATCAGAGAAAACCCTGGTCATACCTACTTTTCGTCCAACTAAACCGAGAGACATTACTAACCCCTAATCATATCTTTTGAGAATATCTTATTGATATTACTCGTCTTTTTAAAACTAACGGCCTGATACAGAGAACCGTATCAGGCCGCGAGGGCGCGCACTATAACAGAATATTACAAAATAGTTAAGGACTATTAGGAAAATTCTTATTATTTTTTTATGCGCTATAAACCCACATTACCTAAAATTTAATCAAGCCTTAATTAAGCTTAATTTGAACATCAACACCAGCAGCAAGGTCAAGCTTCATCAAAGCATCAACCGTCTTATCTGTTGGATCAACAATATCCATTAACCGCTTATGAGTTCTAATCTCATATTGATCACGCGCATCTTTATTAACGTGTGGAGAGATCAGAATAGTAAATCGCTCTTTACGTGTAGGCAGAGGAATCGGCCCTTTTACACGTGCACCAGTTCTTTTCGCAGTATCAACAATCTCTGCAGCAGAACGGTCTATTAATCGATGATCAAAAGACTTAAGTCTGATTCGAATATTTTGGTTAGCCATATCTATTTACTCAACTATTTTAGCAACGACACCCGCACCTACAGTACGACCACCTTCACGGATTGCAAAACGTAAACCTTCATCCATTGCGATTGGTGCAATTAGATTAACAGTCATCTTTACGTTATCACCGGGCATAACCATTTCCACGCCTTCTGGAAGATCACAAGCACCGGTTACGTCCGTTGTACGGAAGTAAAACTGAGGACGGTAACCATTAAAGAATGGTGTATGACGTCCACCTTCATCCTTTGACAGAATGTAGATTTCAGCTTCAAATTTTGTATGCGGTGTAATAGAACCTGGAGCAGCCAGTACCTGACCACGCTCAACGTCTTCACGCTTCGTTCCACGCAACAGAATACCAACGTTATCACCGGCACGACCTTCGTCCAGTAACTTACGGAACATTTCAACACCCGTACAAGTTGACTTTTGAGTCTCTTTAATACCTATGATTTCGATTTCTTCACCAACCTTAATGATTCCGCGCTCGATACGTCCGGTTACTACCGTTCCACGACCAGAGATAGAGAATACGTCTTCAACTGGCATGATGAAATCACCGTCGATAGCACGCTCGGGTTCTGGTACATATGTATCAAGAGCTTCAACCAGTTTCATGATTGATGGTACGCCGATATCACTTTGATCACCTTCCAGTGCTTTCAGCGCTGAACCTGTGATGATTGGTGTATCGTCACCTGGGAATTCGTACTGGTCTAACAGCTCACGAATTTCCATTTCAACTAATTCTAATAACTCTTCATCGTCGACCATGTCCGCTTTGTTCATGTATACAACAATGTAAGGTACGCCAACCTGACGCGATAACAGGATGTGCTCACGAGTCTGAGGCATTGGGCCATCAGCTGCAGAACAAACCAGAATAGCACCGTCCATTTGAGCAGCACCAGTAATCATGTTCTTAACATAATCTGCGTGGCCCGGGCAATCTACGTGTGCGTAGTGACGGTTTGCTGATTCATATTCAACATGAGATGTCGCGATTGTAATACCACGCTCTCTTTCTTCAGGGGCATTATCGATTTCATCGAATGCTTTCGCTTCGCCGCCCATTGCTTCGGCCATGACTTTGGTTAACGCCGCTGTTAACGTCGTTTTACCATGATCCACGTGACCAATCGTTCCCACGTTTACATGGGGTTTGTTTCTTTCGAATTTTTCCTTTGACACGACCTATATACCTCTTACAAACCTAATAATAAAACCAACAAATTTACAAACTAAATTAATCTACCTAAAAACCACTTTTAATCACGGATTTAACAACTGCCTTCGGTGCTTCCTCATATTTCTCGAACTCCATTGAATAGGTAGCCCGACCCTGAGTCGCAGAACGAAGATCAGTAGCGTAACCAAACATTTCGGCTAGCGGCACCGAAGCACGAATAATCTTTCCAGCAGGAGCATCATCCATGCCGTGAACAATGCCACGACGTCGATTTAAATCTCCCATGACATCTCCCATATAATCTTCAGGAGTTACCACTTCAATACTCATCGTCGGCTCAAGCAAGGCAGGTGAAGCGTTTAATGCCCCTTCTTTAAGCGCCATCATTCCGGCAAGCTTAAAAGCCATTTCGTTCGAGTCAACATCATGATAGGAGCCGTCATACAGTGTTACCTTGATATCCACCATGGGAAACCCACCGAGAACACCATTATGTAACTGCTCCTGAATACCTTTATCAATGGCCGGGATAAAATCCCTTGGTACCACTCCACCGACAACGGCATTTTCAAATTCGTACCCAGAACCTGGTTCTTTTGGTTCCAGCTTTAACCAGACATGCCCATACATACCCCGACCACCGGACTGACGTATAAACCTGCCTTCCTGCTCAACCGACTTGCGAATAGTTTCACGATATGAAACTTGCGGTTTACCAATATTAGCCTGAACTTTAAATTCACGCTGCATTCTGTCTACAATGATTTCGAGATGCAATTCACCCATACCCGAAATAATAATCTGTCCTGATTCTTCATCAGTGTGCACATGAAAAGACGGGTCTTCTCGGGTTAACTTACCCAGTGCGACACCCATCTTCTCCTGATCTGCTTTTGTTCTTGGCTCGACTGCAACCGCGATTACCGGTTCAGGAAACTCCATTCGTTCAAGCGTTATAGGTGAACCCACATCACACAGGGTATCACCGGTTGTTACTTCTTTAAGTCCTACAGCTGCAGCTATATCACCAGCGCGGACTTCTTTGATCTCTTCACGATGATTGGCATGCATTTGCAACAACCGACCTATTCGCTCTTTCTTCCCCTTTACAGGGTTGAACACAGAATCACCCGATTTCAACACACCGGAATAAACCCTGAAAAACGTCAAATTCCCAACAAAGGGATCTGTCGCTATTTTAAAAGCAAGCGCTGCAAACGGCTCCTTATCATCAGGATGGCGTTCAGCCTCTTTGTCATTATCAAGAACACCTTTAATAGAAGGCACATCTATTGGCGAAGGCATGTAAAATACTATCGCGTCCAATATTGCCTGAACACCTTTATTCTTAAAGGCACTACCACAAAATGTCGGCACTACTTCACCGGCAAGTGTTCTTAATCGAATACCCAGATGAATCTCATCAGCATTTAAATCACCTTCTTCAAGGTATTTTTCCATCAGTTCGTCATTGGCTTCAGCCGCAGACTCAAGCATATGCTCTCGCCATTCTTCACAAATGGGCAGCAAATCAGCAGGAATATCCTCTTCTACATAGGTAGCACCCATGTTAGATTCATCCCAGATAATCGCTTTCATCTTAACCAGATCAATGACGCCACTGAAATTTTCTTCAGCCCCGATATTAATCTGCATTGGCACCGGATTACTGCCAAGTCGCGTTTTAATCTGATCTACCACGCGCAAAAAATCTGCACCAGCACGATCCATCTTGTTAACGAAAGCCATGCGCGGCACATGATATTTATTAGCCTGACGCCATACAGTTTCAGACTGCGGCTCTACACCACCAACCGCACAAAAAACAGCACAAGCTCCATCTAATACACGTAAACTCCTTTCAACCTCGATGGTAAAATCGACGTGGCCAGGTGTATCAATAATATTGATACGATGTTGCTCAAACTGCCCATCCATTCCTTTCCAGAAACAGGTCGTTGCAGCAGAGGTTATAGTAATACCTCTTTCCTGCTCCTGCTCCATCCAGTCCATGGTGGCAGCACCGTCATGCACCTCTCCTATCTTGTGAGATACACCGGTATAATAAAGAACTCTTTCTGTGGTCGTAGTCTTCCCAGCATCGATGTGAGCCATAATACCAATATTACGGTATTGACCAATCGGGGTTGCACGTGCCACAACAAATTCCTTAAGTTAAATTTACTACCAGCGAAAGTGAGAGAAAGCTTTGTTAGCTTCAGCCATTTTATGCGTATCTTCACGCTTTTTAACCGCTGAACCTTTACTCTCAGACGCATCAAGCAATTCGCCCGCTAATTTGCTGGCCATTGTTTTCTCGCCGCGCTTTTTTGCCGCATCAATCAACCAGCGCATTGCCAGTGTATTACGACGTGAAGGACGAACTTCAACAGGAACCTGATAAGTAGCACCACCAACTCGACGAGATTTAACCTCTACAACAGGACGTACATTTTCCAATGCCTTTTCCATCATTTCGACAGAATCCTGGTTAGATTTCTCAGCGACAGTATTCAGCGCTCTGTACATAATCTTTTCTGCAATGGATTTTTTTCCACTACGCATGATCATGTTGATAAATTTTGATACCTGTGTCCCACCAAATTTTGGATCAGGTAAGATTTCTCTTTTCGGGACTTCTCTACGTCTAGGCATTATATTTTCCTATATCTTAATTTAGGGCAATTCTTATTTAGGACGCTTAGCGCCATATTTTGAACGACCTTGACGACGCTCTGAAACCCCTTGAGTATCCAGGCTTCCACGAACTGTATGATAACGAACACCAGGCAAATCTTTTACACGACCGCCTCTTACCAGAACCACCGAGTGCTCCTGAAGATTGTGACCCTCACCACCAATATACGAAGTTACTTCGTAACCAGTTGTTAAGCGCACACGAGCTACTTTACGTAACGCAGAGTTAGGCTTCTTTGGAGTCGTGGTATAAACACGAGTGCACACACCTCTTTTTTGCGGTGATGCTTCTAGTGCAGGCACGTTACTTTTATAAGTTTTAGACTTACGTGGTTTACGTACCAGCTGGTTAATCGTTGTCATATTGCTCAGTTCTCCTACATGAGTAGAATTTGGTTTACTCAATATACTTACAGAAAGACCAGCTGCCTTAATAAAACCGCGATATAACAAATAAATACCACGATCAATAAATTAACAACTGTCTGGTCCCAAAAATAAACGACAACTCAGGCAAAAACTTGAGCTGTCGTCAGGGAGGCGGAATTTTAGGGCTGAAGATGCTATCTGTCAACCGCTAAATAACATTACGCCACTTTTTTACTCAACTACTGTTTTTTCCGAGTCAGAATCCACCTGAGTAGCGGCTAATTCTGAAATCATTTCGGCTTCACCATCACTGATAGCATCATCAGGAATCACCGGCATAATAGGTTGCATACGTTCAGCACGTCGTGCTTCATGATATGCCTGACCTGTACCTGCTGGAATCAGGCGGCCAACTATTACATTCTCTTTTAGACCGCGTAATGGATCTTTTGCTCCTTTCACTGCGGCCTCGGTGAGTACACGAGTCGTTTCCTGGAAAGATGCAGCAGATATAAAGGATTCTGTTACCAGAGATGCTTTAGTAATACCTAATAAATCCTGTGTATAAGTAGCAGGCAACTTATTATGAGCAATCGCTTTATCATTAGCTTCCAGAACTCGAGATTTATCAACCTGGTCGCCCTTCAATAAACGTGTTCCACCACCATCAGAAATAGTCACTTTACGTAACATCTGACGAACAATAACTTCGATATGTTTATCATTGATACCTACACCCTGTAAGCGATAAACATCCTGCACTTCCTTAACCATATAATTGGTTAATTCAGTAACACCTTTAACTCGAACGATATCGTGTGAATCAAGCTCACCATCAACTAGCATTTCACCCTTATCTACAAATTCACCTTCAAATACGTTGATATGGCGGAATTTAGGTATCAATGTCTCCAGTGACTCGCCTTTGTCATTGGTAATAACAAGACGTTTTTTACCTTTAGTTTCTTTACCGAATGAAACAGTACCTTTCATTTCAGCAAGAACAGCTGGTTCTTTAGGCTTACGTGCTTCAAACAGGTCAGCAACACGAGGCAGACCACCGGTAATATCACGGTTCTTAGAAGATTCCTGCGGTATTCTGGCTATTACATCACCTACCTCAATAGAGGATCCATCTTCAACGTTAACGAATGCTCCACCAGGTAACATATAGTGTGCAGGAATAGTAGTACCTGCATAACACAATGTCTCACCCTTATCATCGATCAATTCAATCGTTGGGCGTAATTCTTTACCCTGATTTGAACGAATGGAATCATCCATTACTTCGATTGAGCTTAAACCGGTAATATCATCCGTTTTATGCTGGACTGTTACTGCTTCAACGAACTCACTGAACTTAACTTTACCAGCAACCTCTGTAATAACCGGATGCATATGCGGATCCCAGTTGGCAATGGTTTGTCCTACTTCTACCTTATCACCATCGTTTACACTGAACTCTGAACCGTATGTAATTTTATAACGTTCTTTTTCACGTCCATTTACATCGATAACAGCAATTTCACCAGATCGTGATACAGAAATATGCTTACCTGCAGAGTTAGTAACTGTTTTTACGTTACTAAATTTAACCGTTCCCTTATTCTTAATTTCAATACTGTTTACAGATGCTGAACTACTCGCAGCTCCACCAATGTGGAATGTACGCATAGTCAGCTGTGTTCCTGGCTCACCGATCGACTGTGCAGCAATAACACCGACTGACTCACCTTTGTTAACCAGATGTCCTCGAGCCAGTTCACGCCCATAACAGGCGGCACATATGCCATGACGAGCATCACAGGAAACAGGAGAACGTACCAGTAATTCATCGATACCCAGGCTATGGATAATATCCACTTCCTTTTCTTCGACTAGAGTCCCTCTAGGAACAGCAATATTTCCATCACTGTCCTCAATATCTTCCTGAGTCACACGACCCAATATTCGCTCACCCAGTTCAACAGTGATATCACCACCTTCGATAACAGGGCGCATCAGAAGACCTTCCATTGTTCCACAATCATCATGTGCAACAACCAGATCCTGAGATACATCGACCAGACGTCGAGTCAGATAACCTGAGTTAGCCGTTTTAAGTGCTGTATCGGCCAGACCTTTACGTGCTCCGTGAGTTGAGATGAAGTACTGTAAAACGTCGAGACCTTCACGGAAGTTCGCTGTGATCGCATTCTCGATAATCGATCCATCCGGTTTTGCCATCAGTCCACGCATACCCGCTAACTGACGAATCTGAGCCGGGCTACCACGAGCGCCTGAATCGGCCATCACGAAGATAGAGTTAAATGAATCCTGCTTAACTTCATTACCTTCCGCATCGGTTACAGTTTCTGTCCCAAGCTTGTCCATCATGGCACGAGCAACTTTGTCATTCGCATGAGACCAGATATCAACAACCTTGTTATAACGCTCACCAGAGGTTACCAGGCCAGTTGACCATTGCTTTTCAATTTCTTTGATTTCTTTTTCTGCTGCATCAAGAATAATCGCTTTCTCTTCCGGGATGACCATGTCATTCACACCAATCGAAATACCAGATTGAGTCGCATAACGGTAACCGGTATACATTAACTGGTCAGCAAGAATAACAGTATCTTTCAGACTTACATCACGATAGCAGGCATCAATCATGGCTGAAACAGCCTTCTTGTCGAGTGCTTTGTTGATCAGATCAAAAGTCATTCCTTTCGGTAGTAGCTCACTTAGAATCGCTCTTCCGACAGTCGTGTCGACAAGGCGTCTTACCGATGATTCATTACCTTCTTCATCTACAGAATACTCTGTTACACGAAATTTGATTTTAGCCTGCAACTTGCAGCAATGATTATTGTAAGCACGCAACACTTCTTTCGCGTCGGCAAAGATCATGCCTTCACCCTGAACATTAATCATTTCACGCGTCATGTAGTACAGACCCAGAATAATATCCTGAGTAGGAACGATAATCGGCTTACCGTTCGCAGGTGACAGAATGTTATTAGTCGACATCATCAGAGTACGAGCTTCTAATTGAGCTTCGATAGATAATGGGACGTGTACCGCCATCTGGTCACCATCAAAGTCAGCGTTAAATGCTGTACACACTAATGGATGAAGTTGAATCGCTTTACCTTCAATCAGCGTAGGTTCAAATGCCTGAATACCCAGTCTGTGAAGCGTTGGCGCTCTGTTCAACATAATTGGATGTTCACGAATAACTTCTTCAAGAATATCCCAGACTTCTGTTACTTCGCGTTCTACTAATTTTTTAGCTGCTTTAATCGTAGTGGCCAGGCCACGTAGTTGCAACTTACTGAAAATAAAAGGTTTGAACAGCTCTAATGCCATCTTTTTGGGAAGGCCACATTGATGTAAACGTAGAGTTGGTCCAACAACAATTACCGAACGACCCGAGTAATCAACACGTTTACCGAGAAGGTTTTGACGGAAACGACCCTGCTTACCTTTGATCATGTCAGATAAAGATTTCAGAGGACGTTTATTAGTTCCTGTGATAGCTCGTCCACGACGTCCATTATCAAGCAATGCATCAACAGATTCCTGCAACATACGCTTTTCGTTACGCACAATAATATCTGGAGCACTTAGCTCAAGAAGGCGCTTCAAACGATTATTACGATTGATAACACGACGATATAGATCGTTCAGATCAGAAGTCGCAAAACGACCACCGTCCAGAGGTACCAGAGGACGCAGATCAGGTGGCAATACAGGTAATACTGTCATTACCATCCATTCAGGTTTGTTACCTGAATCGATAAAATACTCAACCAGTTTTAAACGCTTAGACAGACGCTTAAACTTAGTTTCTGACTTGGTAGACTCGATCTCTTCACGTAAAGTGATTGCTTCAGAGTGCAGATCCACAGCTTTCAATAATTCAAAGACCGCTTCAGCACCCATTTTGGCATTAAAGTCATCACCAAATTCTTCGATTGCTTCCAGGTAAGACTCATCGGTTAACAACTGGCTTTTCTCAAGCGTTGTCATTCCAGGATCTATAACCACAAAACCTTCGAAATATAAAACTCGTTCAATATCACGAAGTGTCATATCAAGTAGAAGACCAATACGCGATGGCAGTGACTTCAAAAACCAGATATGTGCAATCGGACAGGCAAGTTCGATATGCCCCATTCGATCACGCCTTACTTTAGTTTGTGTTACTTCTACGCCACATTTTTCACACACAACACCACGGTGCTTTAAACGTTTGTATTTACCGCAAAGACATTCAAAATCTTTAACCGGTCCAAATACTTTTGCACAGAACAAACCATCACGCTCAGGTTTGAATGTACGATAATTTATAGTTTCTGGCTTTTTTACTTCGCCATAAGACCACGAACGAACCATGTCTGGAGAAGCCAGACCGATGCGGATATGATCAAAGTCATCATCTTGTTTTGACTGCTTTAATAAATTCAGTAAATCTTTCATTTTATCTCCTGTTGCCTAAATCGATTCAGTTAAACCAGCGGTCTAATCTTTTTCGAGATCAATATTCAAGCTTAAAGAGCGAATTTCTTTAAGCAACACGTTAAATGATTCCGGTATTCCAGCTTCCATACTGAAATTACCATCAACAATATTCTTATACATTTTGTTACGGCCATTTACATCATCAGACTTAACCGTCAACATTTCCTGCAAGGTATATGCTGCACCATATGATTCCAGTGCCCACACTTCCATCTCACCAAAACGCTGTCCACCAAACTGAGCTTTACCACCCAGAGGTTGTTGCGTAACAAGACTGTAAGGACCTGTAGAACGGGCATGCATCTTGTCATCAACCAGGTGATTCAGTTTTAACATATACATGTAACCAACTGTTACAGGACGATCAAAAGCTTCACCTGTGTGACCATTGTAAAGAATGGTTTGACCAGACTCCGGTAAATCAGCCAGCTTAAGCATTTTGCGGATATCTTCTTCTTCGGCTCCGTCAAATACTGGTGTCGCCATCGGTACACCTTTACGTAAGTTCTCACACATTTCCATCACTTCAGCATCATTAAACTGCTCAAGATCCAGTTTTTCGGCGCGGTAATTATAAACCTCACCCAGGAATTTACGCATTTTCTCAGCTTCATTATGCTGATCCAGCATCTTGCCTATTTTGAGACCAATACCCTTTGCTGCCCACCCGAGATGAGTTTCGAGAACCTGCCCGACATTCATACGAGATGGAACACCCAGCGGGTTTAACACCACATCAACCGGAGTACCGTCTTCACGGAAAGGCATATCTTCTTCAGGTACGATCATAGAAACCACGCCCTTGTTTCCATGACGTCCAGCCATCTTGTCACCAGGCTGCATACGACGTTTCACGGCGATGAATACTTTAACCATTTTCAGCACACCAGGTGCCAGGTCATCACCCTGAACAACTTTCTTTTTCTTTTCCTCGAAAAGTTCATCGAAGTTTTTACGCTGAACACTTAACTGCTCACCCAGATCTTCAGCCTGTTTACTAACGCTATCATCACTGATACGAATACTTAACCATTCTTCCTTTGAAAGTGACTTCAGGTATTCTTCAGTAACTTCACTACCTTTCTTTAATCCATCAGGACCACCATCAACTTTCTGGCCTGTAATCAGGTGAGAAAGACGAGAGTAAATATTCCCTTCAATGATTCTGAACTGGTCATCAAGGTCTTTTCTCAAAGACTTGATTTCAAACTTTTCAATTTCAAGAGCACGCGCATCCTTTTCAACGCCATCACGAGTAAATACTCGAACGTCGATAACGGTACCAACAGTACCGGCTTTAACACGTAATGAAGTATCTTTAACATCAAGTGCTTTTTCACCAAAGATGGCACGCAGTAATTTTTCTTCAGGCGTTAACTGGGTTTCACCCTTAGGTGTAACCTTACCAACCAGAATGTCGCCGCCCTTAACTTCTGCACCAACATAAACAATGCCGGATTCATCAAGTTTAGACAGTAAACCTTCACTAACATTTGGAATATCTGCAGTAATTTCTTCAGACCCAAGCTTGGTATCACGAGCAAGACAGCTCATTTCTTCGATATGAATAGTCGTAAAACGATCTTCTTTTACAACACGCTCTGACAGCAGAATGGAATCCTCAAAGTTATATCCATTCCATGGCATGAAAGCCACCTGCATATTTTGACCAAGTGCAAGTTCACCCAAATCGGTAGAAGCACCATCGGCTAAAACGTCACCGGCAGCAATATGATCGCCAGGTTTTACAATTGGCTTCTGGTTAATACAGGTATTCTGATTAGAACGTGTGTATTTAGTGAAGTTATAAATATCAACACCAGGGTCACCCGCTTCAGTCTCATCTTCGTTAACACGAATTACCACACGACTCGCATCGACAGAATCGATGACACCGCCACGTTTCGCTTTAACAGTTGTACCCGAGTCAACCGCAACAGCACGTTCCATGCCCGTTCCAACTAACGGCTTATCAGCACGTAAACAAGGGACAGCCTGACGTTGCATGTTTGAACCCATCAAGGCTCGGTTCGCATCATCGTGCTCCAGGAATGGAATCATTGACGCCGCAACAGAAACGATCTGTTTCGGAGAAACATCCATGTAATCAATCTTATCGGAAGTCGATAACATGAATTCATTCTGGTAACGACAAGGAATCAAATCTCCCTGCATTTTACCGTTTTTATCTACATCGACGTTGGCCTGTGCAATGGAGAATTTGCTTTCCTCAATCGCTGACAGGTAAACAACATCATCGGTGATTTTACCATCGATTACCTTGCGGTAAGGAGTTTCAAGAAAACCATAATGGTTAGTACGCGCATAAACCGATAAAGAATTTATCAATCCGATATTTGGTCCTTCAGGCGTTTCGATAGGACAAACACGACCATAATGCGTTGGATGTACGTCTCGAACTTCAAAACCAGCTCTTTCACGTGTTAAACCACCCGGTCCTAATGCCGAAACACGACGTTTGTGAGTAACTTCAGAAAGAGGATTATTCTGATCCATAAACTGGGATAACTGACTGGAGCCAAAGAATTCTTTAACTGCAGCAGCCACCGGCTTAGCATTAATAATATCCTGAGGCATTAAACCTTCTGATTCAACAAGACTCAGGCGATCACGAACTGCACGCTCGACACGCACCAGACCGGTACGGAAGGCATTTTCAGCCATTTCACCAACACTTCGAATACGTCTGTTACCCAGGTGATCAATATCATCAACAACACCGTTACCATTACGAATATCGATTAACTCTTTCATCACTTCAAGAATATCTTCGGTAGACAGCGTGCCAGCACCGGTCACTTCATCACGACCGATACGACGGTTAAACTTCATGCGTCCTACTTCAGAAAGATCATAACGTTCACCATTGAAAAACAGGTTCTGGAATAGATTTTCAGCAGAGTCTTTAGTAGGCGGCTCACCAGGGCGCATCATGCGATAGATTTCAACCATTGCTTCAAGAACATTGGTTGTAGGATCAAGCGCCAATGAATTTGAAATAAAAGGTCCTTTATCAACTTCATTGGTGTAAATCGTCTTAAACGCTTTAACACCTTTTTCACGCATCATGTCTAAAAGCTCAGGCGTGATTTCTTCGTTGGCATTAGCAACCATTTCTCCGGTTTCTTTATCAACCAGAGCTTCAGCTAAAACTTTACCCGTTAGAAAATCTTCAGGTACAACCAGATTTTTAATTCTGGCAGCATTTAACTTTTTCACGTGCAGAGCAGTAATACGTCGGCCTTGAGGAACGATAACCTCACCTTTAACGGCTATATCAAATGTTGCCGCCTCACCTTTTAATCGCTCTGGCACCAATTCCATATCGATAGTTTCTTTTTTGAGCTTGAAATTATCGTGATCAAAGAAAACATCCAGCATTTGCTCGGTTTCATAACCTAATGCTCGTAACAGGATAGTAGCGGGTAATTTACGGCGACGATCGATACGCACAAACAGCGCATCTTTAGGGTCAAATTCAAAATCTAACCAGGAACCACGATAAGGAATAACACGCGCATTAAATAGCAACTTACCAGAGCTATGAGACTTGCCTTTATCATGATCAAAAAATACACCGGGAGAGCGATGTAACTGAGAAACGATGACTCGTTCAGTACCATTGATTACAAAGGTACCGTTTTCAGTCATCAGGGGCATTTCGCCCATGTAAACTTCCTGCTCTTTAATTTCTTTAACAGAACGATTTTTAGCAGAAGCCTCTTTATCATAGATAACCAGTTTGACCAGCACACGAACAGAAGCTGAATAGGTTAATCCACGTACCTGACATTCTTTAACATCGAATATAGGATCACTGATTCGGTAGCTTACAAATTCAAGCTCAACCGCACCAGAAAAACTTATGATCGGAAAAATGGAATTAAAAGCACTCTGTAATCCGGTTCCTTTGAAACCGCCATCATCAGACTTAAGAAAACGTTTATAGGAATCAACCTGTATTGCGAGCAGGTAAGGTTCTTTGATAACTGCGGGTCTTTTACCAAAATCCCTGCGAATACGTTTTTTCTCAGTGAATGAGTAAGCCATTTAATTTCCTCATTGAAAAGTTCTTTGTAAATCAACCATTTAAAAAAAACTTTCTTTATTCATATATCGCTAAAAAGAGATCTTCCTAACGAACAAACAGATGCGGGCCGATGACTTTAACAGTCATCAGCCCATATCTTAATGCCTGGATGCAAGCATCCAGTCGAGCTTCAAATTACTTGAGTTCGACTTCTGCACCAGCTTCCTGCAACTGCTTCTGAACATCTTCAGCTTCAGCTTTAGAAACAGCTTCTTTAACCGCAACAGGAGCGCTTTCTACCATTCCTTTTGCTTCTTTCAGGCCTAAACCTGTAATTGCACGTACTGCTTTGATGACTGAAACCTTATTAGCACCAAAACTGGTCATCATAACGTTAAATTCATCTTTTTCTTCTTCAGCTGCTGCGTCACCGCCGCCTGCTGCTGGTGCTGCTGCAACTGCTGCTGCCGCTGAAACACCAAATTTTTCTTCCATTGCAGAAATAAGGTCAACGACCTCCATTACTGACATGTTAGAAATTGCTTCCAAAATATCATCTTTAGAAACTGCCATTTTAATTCTCCTAAAACAGAAATATATTTAAAAAATACTACAAAATTAAGCTTGCTTTGAATCGCGTATTGCTGCGACTGTTCGAACCAACTTGCCAGGTACTTCATTAATAGTACGAGTAAGTTTTTCGACAGGTGCTTTCATAACGGCCATCAATAAGCTGATTGCCTGGTCTCGAGTCGGTAGAGATGCCAGTCGTTTGATTTCTGATGGATCAAGTAGCTCACCATTAAAGGCAACCAACCTAACCACCAGCTTGTCATTTTTACCTGCAAAGTCCTTAATAACGCGTGCTGCGCTACCTGGCTCTTCAAGTGAAAATGCAAACACTAGCTGACCGCTTAATGAGTCACCCATGCAATCGTAATCCGTTCCATCAAAAGCACGCTTTGCAAGCGTATTTTTAACTACTTTAAGGAACACATTCGATTCACGAGCAGACGCACGTAATTCGGTCATATCTGCAACCGTCAAGCCCTGGTACTCAGCAGCAATTACAGAGTGTGCAGTTGACGCAACTTCAGCGACTTCTGTCACAACAGCCTGTTTTTGCTGTAGGTTTAAAGGCATATCAAGTTCTCCTGATTAATAAACCACAATGCTGAACAAATTTATAATGCCCAGCCTCTTTCCTTTTCCAAACAAGTCATTCACACAACCAGTTCAATTCCATTACGATCTTCTTAACCAGGTATTCCTGTCTCAGAGGATCATCTACGCAGGGCATTAAGTGTCAAAAAAACCAACACACCTACGGTCTTTGACGAGTAGTCGCAACTAAAAGCTGCGACTTTCTCAAAGAACTTTTAACAATCGAAAATCTAGTTACCAACTTCCAAACTGGATTGATCGATTGCTACACCTGCTCCCATCGTTGTGGAAACAGAAATTTTTGCTAGATAAATACCTTTTGCCGATGCAGGCTTAGCCTTCTTCAAATCGATTAAAAGGAATTCTAAATTTTCACGTAACTTATCAACATCAAAGCTAGCCTTACCGATAGAGCAGTGAATAATTCCACCTTTATCAGTACGGTAACGAACCTGACCAGCTTTGGCATTTTGAACAGCACCTTCAACATTAGGAGAAACTGTTCCAACCTTTGGGTTAGGCATCAAACCACGTGGACCCAGTAATTGACCTAACTGACCAACGATACCCATAGCATCTGGACTGGCAATAACCACATCATAAGCGATATCACCACCTTTCATTGAATCAGCAAGATCCTGCATACCAACTACGTCGGCACCAGCAGCTTTAGCTTTTTCAGCATTTTCACCCTGGGTGAAAACAGCAACGCGAACAGTTTTTCCTGTTCCGTTAGGAAGTACAGATGAACCACGTACATTCTGGTCAGATTTACGAGGGTCAACACCCAGGTTAATCGCAGCATCTACAGACTCATCGAATTTCACAGCACTTAATTCTTTTAATAACGCTAATGCGTCATTAATTGCATATTGGCGAACCGGATCTACTTTCTCGACAATATTCTTCATGCGTTTAGTTAACTTGGCCATGTTACAAGCCCTCCACATTCAGGCCCATACTACGGGCGCTACCAGCGATGATCTTCACGGCTGCATCCATATCATTGGCATTTAAATCTTTCATTTTAGTAGTAGCAATTTCTTCAAGCTGGGCACGTGTTACCGTTCCAACTTTATCTGTATTTGGTGTACCACTGCCTTTCGCTATTCCTGCTGCTTTTTTCAGTAAAATTGAAGCAGGAGGCGTTTTCATGATAAAAGTAAAACTCTTATCACTATAAACAGAAATCACAACAGGAATAGGCATTCCCTTTTCCAGTTCCTGAGACTGCGCATTAAAGCCTTTACAGAACTCCATGATATTCAAACCATGTTGACCCAGAGCCGGACCTACTGGTGGACTTGGGTTTGCTTCACCTGCAGGAACCTGCAGCTTGATATAATTTTCAATCTTCTTAGCCATTACAATATCTCCCGGGTTCAAACGGACTACTTTAGCTCTAAAACCAAGCTATTTCGCCCTCCCCATACATATTAAAAACAGCCGATAACATCGACTGCATAAAAATCTATCCTTTTTCTACCTGAGAAAAATCTAACTCTACAGGTGTAGATCGTCCAAAAATCTGAACCGAAACCAGCATTTTGCTTTTTTCGTAGTTCACTTCTTCAACGACACCATTGAAATCATTGAACGGACCGTCATTAACACGAACCACTTCACCGACTTCAAACAGAACCTTAGGCTTGGGACTATCAACACCTTCTTCAACTCTGTTAAGAATTGAATTTGCTTCTGCTTCTGTTATTGGCGCAGGTTTATCACTGGTACCACCAATAAAACCCAGCACTTTAGGAACTTCCTTTACCATATGCCAGGTATCTTCATTCATATCCATTTCCACCAGCACATAACCGGGGAAAAATTTTCTCTCACTACGACGTTTCTGACCATCTCTCATTTCCACCACTTCTTCGGTAGGAACCAGAATCTGACCAAAAAGGTCCTGAAACGGAGAGGCTGCAACACGACTTTCCAGAACTTGTTTAACACGAGCCTCGAAACCCGAATAGGCGTGAACTACATACCAACGCATTGCCATAATTCTTATCCTATCCTAGTAGCGACTTAACGCCCCAACCCAGAAACATATCAATCAACCACAGCATAATGGCTACAATTAAAACCATAACCAGAACCGCTATTGTTGTTTGAGTCGTCTCTTGCCGAGTTGGCCAGACTACTTTACGAACTTCTACCCGGGCATCCTTAGCAAAGCCGAGAGATTTTTTACCAATTAAAGTCGTAGCAATAATTAAAAAAGCCACCACAACGACAGCAAGAATCCCTAGCACACGAAACAGCTGAGACTCTTCTTTAAAATAGTAAAAACCTATAATTCCTGCGACCAGAATCATCAGTGAAACCAGTAGTTTCACGGTATCAAATCCGGAAGAAACTTGTTGCTCGGTCTTTGTGACCACTGAATAACCCCTGCAGTAAATGTTAAATGGCAGGACAGGAGGGAATCGAACCCCCAACCTGCGGTTTTGGAGACCGCTGCTCTGCCAATTGAGCCACTGTCCTAATATAAAAATTGGCAACGTTTACAGCTAAAATAACATCAGCCACAAACGAAAGGGCGGGGATGGTAGCCCATCTCCCGCCCGTATGCAATGAGTTTATTTACTCAATGATTTTAGCAACGACACCCGCACCTACAGTACGACCACCTTCACGGATTGCAAAACGTAAACCGTCATCCATTGCGATTGGTGCAATTAGATTAACAGTCATCTTTACGTTATCACCAGGCATCACCATTTCCACACCTTCTGGAAGATCACATGCACCGGTTACGTCCGTTGTACGGAAGTAAAACTGAGGACGGTAACCATTAAAGAATGGTGTATGACGTCCACCTTCATCCTTTGACAGAATGTAGATTTCAGCTTCAAATTTTGTATGCGGTGTAATAGAACCTGGAGCAGCCAGTACCTGACCACGCTCAACGTCTTCACGTTTAGTACCACGTAATAGAATACCAACGTTATCACCGGCACGACCTTCGTCCAGTAACTTACGGAACATTTCAACACCCGTACAAGTTGACTTCTGCGTTTCTTTAATACCGATGATTTCGATTTCTTCACCAACCTTAATAATTCCACGCTCGATACGTCCGGTTACTACCGTTCCACGACCAGAGATAGAGAATACGTCTTCAACTGGCATGATAAAATCACCGTCGATGGCACGCTCGGGTTCTGGTACGTATGTATCAAGAGCTTCAACCAGCTTCATGATTGATGGTACGCCAATATCACTTTGATCACCTTCCAGTGCTTTCAGCGCTGAACCTGTGATGATAGGTGTATCGTCACCTGGGAATTCGTACTGGTCTAACAGCTCACGAATTTCCATTTCAACTAATTCTAATAACTCTTCATCGTCAACCATGTCCGCTTTGTTCATGTATACAACAATGTAAGGTACGCCAACCTGACGTGATAACAGGATGTGCTCACGAGTCTGAGGCATCGGGCCATCAGCTGCAGAACAAACCAGAATAGCGCCGTCCATTTGAGCAGCACCAGTAATCATGTTCTTAACATAATCCGCGTGGCCCGGGCAATCTACGTGTGCGTAGTGACGGTTTGCTGATTCATATTCAACATGAGATGTCGCGATTGTAATACCACGCTCTCTTTCTTCAGGGGCATTATCGATTTCATCGAACGCTTTCGCTTCGCCGCCCATTGCTTCGGCCATGACTTTGGTTAACGCCGCTGTTAACGTCGTTTTACCATGATCCACGTGACCAATCGTTCCCACGTTTACATGGGGTTTGTTTCTTTCGAATTTTTCCTTTGACATAGGATTAATCTCCGACTAGTTGTTAAGGCCGAATCACAGCCGAAAAGTTACATTAAAAATCTAGCTCTCACTAAATATTGGAGCCCATAACCGGAATTGAACCGGTGACCTCTTCCTTACCAAGGAAGTGCTCTACCGACTGAGCTATATGGGCAAAACCTATAGCCTGCCAACCCGGGAAGATCTACGATCTCCAAAACCTGACAGTCTCTAGCCCTCCAGCATGGGCTTTCAATTTGGAGCGGGTGGCGGGAATCGAACCCGCGTCATCAGCTTGGAAGGCTGAGGTAATACCATTATACGACACCCGCGATGCTTTACGCACGAAACCACTTAATACAAGCACGCAATATGCACACCGTATTAAGTGGTCTCTAATTTATTAAGGAAGCTACAATCCCTTGACTATCACCAGGTAGTCTCGACATAACAGAGACCTTAACCTGCACTTCCGGGGCGAATTACTCCGGGCTCCTGCCCTTCGCCCTTCGGGTCAGCTTTCAGCTGATCAAAATCGTTCCCGACGATTTAGTCGAACCTTGCGGTTCGAACCCACCCCCTGAACTAACAGAGAGTTATTTTTCAAGCCTGATCGATATCATTTCGACCATGCTTTTCTTATATGGTGGAGGGGGGTGGATTCGAACCACCGAAGGCTGAGCCAGCAGATTTACAGTCTGCCCCCTTTGGCCGCTCGGGAACCCCTCCAAAGTAAGGTGCGTATTCTCTACATGACACCCATGGCTGTCAATAGCAATAACAGGAATAAGTTGAGTTTATTTACTTTTTTTTTACACGACAGCCAGCTAAAACCAAATATTCAAATTATTAAGTTCAAAAAGCCCTTTTTATTGACCAGGTACTCCCTGCCTTAACAACAACGTAAATGATCAGATTTACTAGCTCAGGACTGAAATCCCACAGATTGAGACCGAATAAGCTTAGTTTGGTAGGGTGCGCGTGGCGCACCCTACTCGCAACTTCAATAGGGTTATATGTACTTATTAAGGCAAAGCATCACCTACAATGAGCTGAGCAATTCATTAATCATATAATGAATTGCATGCTTCATTTCATTGCGACTAAAAGTAGTTTTGCCTTTCTCTATATATTTATGCTGACCACCAACCTGAGCATTGTAAACCAGCAATCGGGTTCCAAGCAGCAAATGCCTGGACCAGTTAACAGCCTGTTCCGATGATTCTTCATCACTTTGCCCGGCATCATGACACTCTGCACACTTTGATCGATACACTGCTGCGCCCTGCTCAACACTCTGCTGATCAACAACAACCGATAACAAGCTGGCCAGTTGCCTGCTTTGCCTTACATTAATTATATCTATTTTACAGCTCACCGGTGCATCGCTGGTAAAATGCACCCTGGAATCCTCATCGGCAATTTCACGAATTCTATAACTGAGGTAATTTTTATTCTGACCTGAAATAGAAGGAATCAACTGCCCACCATTACCTGTAACCCCATGACACTCAGAACAGCCTTGAATTGAAACAGCTTGCCCGGGGCGATCAAGCTTTTGATCAAAGGTAATTTGAATATCCGCTGGCACCAGAGTCCTACCCAGATCACTCTGCTGTCTCGAATAGAAATAGCTGATATCCATCAAATCATTATTTGACAGTGATTCAAGATAACTACCTAAAGGATGAAAGCTGCGGCGATTATTTTTAAACATTAATAGCTTGGAGAAAAGATACTCCAGATTCTGCCCCTGTAAAATAGGTAAATATCCATTTCGAGCATACATATCTAACGAATGACAACTTTCACACTGTTTTACTCTATTCCACAGGTGCTGAAGATTTTCTTCACTGCTATGTGTTTTCAAGGTTAATTGCTTAAGCAGACCAAGCTCATCACCAGGTAAACGGTTAACAGGTATTTTTAAATCCAAAACGGATACCGGGCTAACATCATCAGCATATTCTGCCTGGTGATTGACAGCAGCCAGAACACCATCGCTAATAAGTAACAAAAAAAGGAGTATTAATCTCATTTTACCAGTGTAGATGAATCCTCTAATTACTCCAGAGATTGTTTTAAAAACAGCAACTTAAGCACATAAGTTAGATATTTAGATTAACCTGTAGATCATTTATCACAATCTAAGCTATACTGAAACTAATTAATAAAAATGAAGTTATTCATACGCAGTTCATGAACCAGAGCTTTACCCCACCCATTGAGCACTTACTTAAACAGGTAAATGAATTAATTTCCCTACCGGAAGTTTATCTCAAAATCAGCCGTTTAATGGATGACAAATGGTCTACCGTGGGTGATTTTGCCGAAGTCATTAAGTATGACCCCAACCTGTCAGTGACAGTTCTTAAAGTGGTTAACAGCGCTTTTTATGGATTTTCAGGGCAAATAGATAGCATCGCCCGTGCCGTCAACCTGATTGGCATAGGCCAGTTACACATTATGGCACTCAGTGTTTCCGCCATATCCGCTCTGGATGCCATGACATACCCGAAAGACATCATACCGCTTAAAACATTCTGGCGTAACTGCCTGTTTACCGGCGTGTTATCTCGACAACTTGCCATTATTTCAAATATAAGAAACGGTGAACGTTTATTTGTAACCGGTCTTCTGCATGAAATAGGTCATTTGATTATCTACACAAAATTTCCAGACATAGCTCGCCAGACCATACAACGAGCTAAAGACGAATCAATAACTTCTGCAGAAGCAGAACAGCAAATACTGGGCTATCACTATGGAGATATCGGCGCAGAACTGATGGCTAAGTGGCACCTGCCTCCCGATTTTCAGAACTTAACCCGATACCAGCCTTTCCCAGAGCAGGCAACTGAAGATAAATTAGAAGTTGCTCTATTACACATTGCTCATGGTTACGCTCATAAGCAATTTATAAAACCCGATATCGAACTGGAGAATTTAATTCACCCTTCTGTCTGGGAAATTACACAAATCACTCCCGAATACATCGAAAGCATTCTGGATACTGTCCAGGACATCAGTATCGATATGGAAAGAATTATATTGAGATAAAATAGATAACTTATGGATGCTGCACAAAAATTTATTGGAGAATTGGCTAAAAATGTATCTATGCCAAAAATTTATCTGGATATTCGCAAGCTCATCAGACAACCACACGCCAGTATCAATGATTATGTAGAACTCATTCAAAATGATTCCACGCTGACTAATCGCATACTGCGCATCGCAAACAGTGATTTTTTTGGCTTTTCTAGAAAAGTTGAAACTCTCAACCAGGCTCTTAACCTGATAGGCATCATTCAACTGCATGATTTATTATTGAGCAGTTTATGCATTCGAACCTTTTCAGCCATACCCACCCAGGTGTTTAACATGAAAGCCTTCTGGCACTACAGCACCCAGTGCGGTATTGCAGCCAGAATAATTGCCCAGCATAGTTTTGCGCCAATAAGTAATCATTATTTTACACTAGGCCTGTTACACGAAATCGGCCATGCGGCAATGTACTCCAAAAGGCCTGAGCTCTCTCTGCAGGCTTTAGAGGAAAGCCAGACACAAAATATAGAAGTACAGCAACTTGAAGACGATTACCTGGGTTTTAATTACACCCAGGCAGGAAACGCATTAATGCAACTCTGGCATTTACCCGACGTTTATCAACAAGTTGCCAGCTTTCACCTGATCCCTGAACTGGCTGATGAAACCTGCCAATATGAAGTACAGATCATTCATCTCGCACATACAATTTGTCAAAACCCTGTGCTTGAAGCACATCAGGAAACCATAACCAGCATCCAGGAAAGTGTTCCACAACTTAAAAACCTGCCATCAAATATTGATGACATTATTATCAATGAATTAAAAACCCATACAGACGATGTTTTAAATATATTATGGCCTGATACAGTTCAGGAAATTTTGCTTGAAGACGGGTTATTAAATAATGAATAGAGTCTTCACACAGCGCTGGTTAGAAACCCAATGCAGCCTGATACCCAATGTGCGTTCAGCCGTATTTATGGTCCCAGACAGAAAAAACAACCTGATGCGACCACTGGCAAAAATGCCAGCCAACCTGGAAGTCATTACCGATTTTGCAGACATTGTGAAATATGCACTTAAAAAGCGCAGCCAGGTCTGTATTCCCAAAGCAGAATAAATTGACAATCAAAGCTATGATTTTTTTGCCTTACCGGTTTATTCACAAAAATCGTTAATCGGCGTTATTGTCATTAAAGTTAAACACCTGCCTGAATCTCATCAAAAAGCGGTGTTCGACTCACTCAAGCAAAGCATCAAATGGTTGGGCCTTGCCAACCTGGCCAAAGATCAGGGTGATGATTTTTACGTACATGTTGTCGGCTTGTTAGCTTCCAGTTTTGAACAACAAAGTTATCACGAATCATTACTAAGAATGGTCACTGAACTTACTCGTAGTTTTAACTGCGAACGGGTAGCCTTTGCTGAATTCAAAAATTATCACAGCAAGGTCATAGCACTGTCAAACAGCGCTAATTTCAATGATCGATCAAACCTGATGCAAAAAATCGCAGATTCAATGGATGAAGCGATAGAACAGGACACTGCTATTATTTTTCCAGACCCTGCTCCCTCATCCAAAAAAGGAAAATTGATTCAACGCGCTCACCACGAACTGGCGCGTAAGTTTGGCTCCGGATCTATATTCAGCATTCCATTAACACACCAGCAGGAAACCTTTGGAGCTATCACCCTGTTGCGTAGCGAAGACAAGCCATTCGACAATGAAACACTGGATTTATGCCAGCAAACCATGGCATTGATGACCCCCTTTCTAGCCTTAAAAAGGGATGATGAAAAAAGCATTATCAGAAAAGTAGCATCCAGGCTAAAGACTCGTTTGCAAGATATTTTCGGACTCAAATATCTACAGTTAAAATTGATAACTATTGCTGTTATAGCATTGATATCAACTGCCAGCCTGATAGAAAGTGACTTTCGAGTATCGGCTGATGCCCTGCTGGAAGGAGAGATTCAACGTGTCGTCGCAGCGCCGGTCTCCGGTTACCTGTTCTCAGCTTCAGTACGTGCCGGCGACACAGTAAAGCAAGGCGACGTGATGGCAAGCCTGAACGATTCAGAGCTTAAGCTTGAACTTGCTAAACTGAGTGGAGAGTTACAAAAAACCCGGCGTGAATATCGTGAAGCACAATCCGTTAGAGATCTTGTAAAAGTACGCATTATAATCGAACAGATAAACCAGACCACAGCTGAAATTGAGCTGACCCGGCAGCAGCTTGATAATATACGACTTACAGCACCATTTGATGGCGTTGTAATCGAAGGTGATTTAAGTCAGATGTTCGGAGCCCCGGTTGAAAGAGGCGACACACTGTTTAAAATAGCGCCACTTGAAGGATACCGTATTATCCTCAAAGTTGATGAAAGCCAGATATCTTATATTAAACCGGGTCAGAGTGGGACACTTGCTCTGTCCAGTCTATCGCAACAGACATTTCCATTAACCATAAAAAAAATCACCGCCGTGGCTAAAGCTGATGACGGAGCCAATATTTTTCGCGTAGAAGCATCACTGGAAAACACCCCGGATCTCATACGTCCCGGCATGAAGGGAGTGGGTAAAATTAATGTAGGCCGTGCTCGACTGGTGTGGATCTGGACTCATGAAATTACCGACTGGTTCAGATTATGGTTATGGTCATGGTGGCCATAATGTTAGCACGGGTTAAATCATGAATGATGGTCTACTCAGTCCTCACTGGTACCGGGTCGCCAAACTGCGGCCAAGACTACATAGCCATATCGAAATACACCGACATGACTACCGTGGACTGATCTGGTACCTGCTGGAAGATACCACCACTGGAAGAAATCATCGCTTCAACCCGGCGGCCTATCAATTCATCGGGCTACTCGACGGCAATAATAATGTACAGGCTATTCATCAGCAAATATGCGATCAACTGGATGACTTTGCACCAGGTCAGGAAGAGATCATCCAGCTGTTAGGCCAGTTACATGCCGCCGACTTGATTCAAACCAACATACTAACCAATACCGAAGAACTGTTTGAACGCAAGGCTCAGCAAAAAAGATCAAAATTAAAACAACGTTTTTCTAACCCCGTTATCCAAAAGGTACCACTGTGGGATCCAGAAGAATTTCTCAACAAACATTTCAATAAAGTACGCTGGTTATTCAGTTTTCCAGTTGCTATTGGGTGGTTTTTATTAATCATTTATACATTGAGCCAGGCCACCATTAACTGGAGCCAGATCAATGAACATTTCACCATCAACGCATTATCTCCCTACAACCTGCTAATTGTATTTTTACTCTATCCAGTGATTAAATTTTTGCATGAGCTGGGTCATGCTTTCAGTGCCAAACTGGAAGGAGGAGAAGTGCATGAAATGGGCATTAATTTCATGGTATTTATGCCAATACCCTATGTCAATGTTTCTACCGCAACCCATTTTCGCAGTAAATACAAACGCATGTTAGTGAGCGCAGCCGGTATTCTGGTGGAATCTTTTCTGGCAGCAATAGGGCTACTGCTTTTCCTTGCTGCAGAACCGGGGCTAATTCAGGATATTGGATTCAACATTTTTATGATTGGTGGAATTTCATCGTTATTTTTTAATGGTAATCCATTACTTAAATATGACGGTTACTACATTCTGGCTGATGCTCTGGGTATTCCCAATCTGTATCAAAGATCCAGTCAGTACTGGCGCTACCTGTTTCAGCATTATTTGTTTGGATTGAAAAGTGTTGACTCTCCGACTAATGCACCAGGCGAACCTTTCTGGTTCATTTTTTTCAGTATTTTTTCATTCATTTACCGGCTAGCAGTACTGTGGTTTATTATGGTGATGGTGACCGAGAAATTTTTCTTTCTGGGCATAGTTCTAGGTATCTGGTTAGTGGGCATGCAGATTTTATTACCATTACTAAAAGCACTCCATTATATTTTTAGCAGTCCGTTACTAAAACAAAAACGTAACCGCGCCATTTTATCCAGCAGTGCAATTATCAGCATGTTAATCGCCATATTCGGCTTCTTCCCTATTCCTTCCTACACCCTTGCAGAAGGCGTGGTGTGGCAACCGGATGAAGCCCAGATAAAAGCACAGCATGATGGTTTTGCAGGTTCCTTACTGGTAAAAAATAATCAGGTAATAGAAGAAGGAACTCAGGTCATACAACTGATGGACCCATTTCTGCAGACCCAGGCAAAAATTTCACAGGCAAAAGTAAGTGAACTGGAAGGACAATACAGATCAAAAAGATTTGATAACCAGGTTGAAGCCAGCATCATTAAAGAAGCGATTAAAGTGGCCGAATCAGAAGCTAAATATCTGCAGGAAAAAACTGCATCCATGTCCATCATAGCATTTAAAAGCGGTCAGATTTTATTACCCTATGCATCTGATTTACCCGGACGTTTTGTAAAACAGGGGGAGCTGCTGGGTTATATTTTAGATAAACAGCCACCCACCATCCGACTAGCCGTCAAACAGGATAATATCGGGCAACTACGGCAGAAAATTGTCGATATAAAAATCAGACTGGCTAACGATTTATATACCGAATACCCCGCTGAAATTATCCGCCAGGCTCCAGAGGCAACTAATCAATTACCCAGCGAAGCATTATCCACTAAAGGCGGCGGGGAATTTATTATCAGTCCTGGCCACAAAGACCCGCTTTATTCCCTGGAAAAAACATTTCAGGTCGACTTAAAATTCGATCCAAAACAAAATAAAACACCGCTTGGAACACGTGCATATGTTCGTATCAATCATGGTGGAGAACCACTCGCTACAAAATGGTATCGTCGAATACGTCAGGTATTTTTGAGACAGTTTAATGTCTGATATTAAACTGAGGCCAGGCATTAAAGCGGGCAGTTACCCACAAAAGAAAGAAAGCTCTCTTACTGACCTGGAACAGACTCTGGCACATTTTTATGAGCGTATTAAAATTCGTCTGCAACGAAAAAAATATAGCCAGGCTTATATTTCAAAACAGGTAAAAAAATTCGAACAAAAATTTCTTGATTATTCAGAACAGGAATTAACCGAAAACATTCAACAATTACGTAGTCAGTTACACCGCAAAGGATTAACTAAAAAACTCAATATTGAAGCCTTCGCAGTTATCCGTGAAGCAGCCGGCAGAACAATGGAAAAACGTCACTTCGATGTTCAACTGTATGGAGGCTGGCTAATGATCAATGGCATGCTGGCAGAAATGGATACTGGAGAAGGAAAAACTCTCACTACAACACTACCAGCCTGCACAGCAGCCCTTGCAGGAATTCCTGTTCATGTTATCACCGCAAACGATTATTTAGCTTCACGTGATGCTGAAGAAATGATGCCACTGTATGAACGTCTGGCGCTGACGGGCGGATCAATCATCGATGGCATGGTAACAACCAGTCGGCAACAGACTTATCTTTATGACATCGTACACACAACAAATCAACAGATAGCATTTGATTACCTGAGGGATCGCATAGAAATTGGCGATGACACCGGTGATTTACGCTTTAAATATCGACAAATTCAGCGCAATAGCCATTCACACACAGGTAATCCGTTATTATTAAGAGGTTTATGTTTTGCACTTGTCGATGAGGCTGACAGCGTACTCATTGATGAAGCCATCACACCGCTGATCATCACCAAAACCTTACCCAATGAGAATAATGCCGATACCTATAGCGATGCATTATATCTGGCTTCAACCCTGTTTATTGATACTGATTTTCATCTCAATAAAAAAACACGGACTATCGATTTCACCTTAAAAGGTGAAGAGAATCTTGAAAATTTAATTTTAAATCTACCCAGATTATGGCGTCATAAACGCAAACGTGAAATGTTGGTGAAGCAGGCACTGGCTGCAAACTATTTTTACAGCAAAGATAAACAATACGTGGTTGATGAAGCTAAGGTTCAAATAGTCGATGAATCTACCGGACGCATCATGGCCGACCGTGCCTGGGAACAGGGACTGCATCAAATGATAGAAGCCAAAGAAGGTTGTCTTATTAGTGAACAACGGGAACCTCAGGCACGTATAAGTTACCAACGTTTTTACAGTCGCTACCTGCGACTGGGTGGAGCATCTGGCACCATCAGCGAAGTATCCGCAGAACTTAAAAGCGTGTATGGACTGGATGTTTTCAAGGTAGCCACCAACAAACCTTCCAGGCGTAAGATGTTATCCGAACACATTTATCGAGATAAAGCAGTTAAACAACAGGTATTAATCAATCGCATCCAGCAACTGTATCAAAAAAAGCAACCGGTTCTCATTGGCACCAGCTCAGTGCAGGAATCCGAACAGGTCAGTGACTGGTTAGAACAGGCAAACGTTCCTCACCGGGTTTTAAATGCCAAACAGGATCAGCACGAAGCAGAAATAATTGCTCAGGCCGGGCAACAGCAGTCTATCACCGTCGCTACCAATATGGCCGGACGCGGTACAGATATCAAGCTGGGTTCAGGCGTAGCCGAACTGGGGGGCCTGCATGTCATCGCTCTCAGTAGAAACAGTTCTCACCGGGTTGACCGACAATTATACGGTCGCTGTGCTCGTCAGGGTGACCCCGGCAGTGCAGAAGCCATTTTATCACTACAGGATACTTCTCTGGAACAATTCTATTCTTCAACTATGCTTAAGCTATTATCCCGATTTTGTCCGGGAAACAGAGCCATGCCGGGTTTTATAAGCCGACGTGTTCTCAATTCACCACAACAGAAAAACGAACATGAACAAAGCAAAATGAGAAAACAACTCATGAAGCAGGATCGACAACTACGTCACACCCTGGCTTTTTCTGGAAAATTTGAATAGAAACTGACATGTGCAAAAGTAACCTGAACATCAGCAAAATCTTCTTATTGTTTATCCTGACAATAACCAGCACAGCATTAATAGCCGCAGAAAAAGCGCAACTGGATTGCCTGGTAAAACCCGGCATGTATATTGAACTAAGCAGCCCGGTCGACACCACGATTATAGAATTATTTGTCGACGCAGGTGATGACATAAAAAAAGGTCAGCCATTGGTCATGCTAGAAAACACCGTCGAAATAGCCAAGGTAGAACTGGCAAAGCGCCAGGCCCTTTCATGGAGTGAAATCGAAAACAGCCGGGTACAACTCGAATACGCACGACGCAGCCTCAAAAGAATCGAAGACCTGTATAAGAAAAACTCCGTTTCGCTGTTTGAAAAAGACAAGGCCTCAACCGAAGTCTCACTGGCCAAAATCGAACTGATAAAAGCCAAAGAAAAAAAGAATTTAGCGCGTTTAGGGATGGAACAGGCTGAAGCCCAACTGGCATTAAGAACCATTAAAAGCCCTATTGATGGCATCGTGATTGACAGTTACGCCAGGGTCGGAGAATCAGTAGCTGGGCGCCCCATCATGAAACTCGCTCAAATAGACCCATTACGAGTTGAAGTTATCGCCCCCACAGAATACTTTGGATTATTAAAAAAGGGCATGAAAGTAGAAATTAGCCCCGAACGCCCGGCCAATAAAACCTTCAAAGCAACCATCACCGTGGTAGATCAGTTAATCGACCCCGCCAGTGGCAGCTTTACCGTACGCATGGCTTTACCCAATTCTGATGAACAGCTGGTGGGCGGTGTAAACTGCATAGCCAAATTTAACTTCCCAACACCATCTCCAACCCGTCAGGATATTTATGGTTCGCTGCGGTAGCGTAAAACATCAATGAAAACTGGTGCGCACGGCGCACCCTACGCCTGAAATGTAGGGTGCGCCGTGCGCACCAAAGCTATTGAGCAACCAGCTTACCAATCGATAAATTGATGCTGTAATTCACTATCCATTGAAATGGCTCAACTTCATCAAGCCATTTTTTGAATATGATGAAAATCATGAATTGATTCAAGTGCATTTTTTTCAGTTACCTGCGCTTTATACAAATCACAACGAATTTGTAAATTAATCCAAAAATCTGCTGAAACATCAAAGAACCTGGCTAAACGTAATGCTGTACTAGGTGTAACACCCCGTTTTTGATTTACCAGTTCATTAATTCGTTGATATGGAACATGAATAGCATCTGCAAGTTCACGCTGACTAATCTTCAGAGGAACGAGGAACTCTTCTCTGAGCATCTCACCGGGATGAGTGGGTTGTCTGTTTGTGGGTACACGAATCATGATAGACCTCTAATGATAGTCGGTAATTTCTACATTTGATGGGCCAGATTCGCACCATTCAAAACAAATTCGATATTGCTCGTTGATCCGAATACTATGCTCTCTTTTTCTATGCCCCAGCAATTTTTTTAAAAGATTTCCGGGAGGCACTTTTAACTCATCCAGTTCAGCAACAGAATCCAGTAAATCAAGTTTTCTTGATGCAATGCGCCAAAGAATCTGTGGACATGCTTTCCGTGCCGCCTTTGAATTTTGGCCATTATAAATATCTTCAGTAGCCTGATCTTTAAACGAGATAATCATTAGAACATGGTAACACGGTACTCATGCTAATCAAGAAAATTTAAGGCACAAAATAATATGCGGAAACAGGGAACACACGGCGAATCCTACACTCCCCCTCGTCATTCCCGTATAAGCTGTTAGACGGAACGCAATACCAACCCGCAGGCTGCGCCGCGCGCACCAAAACAACCCAAAAACAGTAACCTTCCAAACTCGCAATGAGCACCCCATCACATAAAACAGAAATATATCTCCTTTTCACTACCGTTCACCCTGCCAAGCAACAAAAATCCTCAGTTCTACTATACTCACGGTATTTGTGGTAATTGTATATGCACACTGGTGCGCGCGGCGCACCCTACGCCTGAAATGTAGGGTGCGCCGCGCGCACCAAAGCTAGAATACAACAGCCACAACACATCATTAAATTGAGTCGTCGTTTAGTGTAGTAATGAAAAAGCAGACAAATTCTAAAAAGCAAAACTCAAAAATAATCCTTGAAGAACTGGAAGCACGCCAGCTGTTTTCCGGTGGTCTCGAAGGCATTATCGTTAATGAACTCGAAAGCCCAATCGCCACCTATGTCGATATCGACAGCACCAAAGACACAACTTCAACTCAGCAAGAAACCAGCATCGCATCAGCCGCCGAAGTAATCTCTCAGGAAATAGTATTCATCGATACCGGCGTAGAAGACTACCAGACCCTGGTCGATGACATCCTCAACAACTCAGACACTAGCCGCAATATCGAAGTCGTTTTACTCAACAGCAACGAAAATGGCATCGATGTCATATCCAGCACCCTGCAGGATCGTAACGATCTGGATGCTATTCATATCATTTCCCACAGTGATGATGGCACCGTACAACTCGGCAATACTTCTTTAAATGCAGACACCCTGGCCGACAACAATTTGGCCATTGCACTTTGGGCTAATTCTTTTGATGAAGCCGGTGATATTTTAATCTACGGCTGTAACCTGGCTGAAACCGAAGTCGGCGAAAGCCTGATCGGCAACCTTGCCGAACTGATACTGGCGGACGTCGCCGCCTCTGACGACCTGACCGGGCATGCAAGCCTCGGTGGCGACTGGGTTCTGGAGTATAGCCAGGGTCAGATCGAAACAGCTGCATTGATTAACCAAGACACGGCTGATCAGTGGCATGGTCTTCTCGCCCCGCCCGTCATCACCAACCTGGCCGGCGATGAGCTGGCCTACACCGAAGGTGATCGCGCGGTAGTCATTGAACAGGGGTCGGATATTGTCGTTACCGATGCCGATTCAGCCGACTTTAACACCGGCACCCTGACTGTTTCTTTTGCTGCTGGCAGTGATTCGACAGAAGACATACTTGGCATTCACAATCAGGGCTACGGCGCTGGCCAAATCAGTATTGCAGGTTGGGGGGTTGCCTATGGAGGCACCCTCATCGGCAGCTTTGAAGGCGGAGCAAACGGCGACGATCTGGTCATCACCTTCAACGCCAATGCCGATGCTGCGGCGGTGCAGGCACTGATCGAGAACATCACCTATGAGAACACCGACGCCGACAACGCCACCACCGGTGCGCGCACTGTTCGCTTTGTGCTAAATGATGGCGATGGCGATACCTCCGCCAACTATGACACCACAGTTAACGTTTCCACGATTAACGACTCCCCGACATTTGACACAGGCGATGGCAAGGTTACCACGGACTTCGGATCGGGTAACGATTACGGCCGCAGCGTCACGGTGCAGAGCGATGGCAAGATACTGGTGGCGGGTACTACCAATAGCGAATTCACCCTGACCCGCTACAACGCCGATGGCTCGCTTGATACAACGTTCGATGGTGATGGCAAGGTTACCACGGACGTATCATCGGGTAGCGATTCCGGCTACAGCGTCACAGTGCAGAGCGATGGCAGGATACTGGTGGCGGGCTATAGCACAGACGGCTATAGGGATTTCGCCCTGGTCCGCTACAACGTGAATGGCTAGCTTGATACCAGCTTCAGTGGTGATGGCAAGGTTACCACGGACTTCGGATCGCATAACGATTACGGCTACAGCGTCACAGTGCAGAGCGATGGCAAGATACTGGTGGGGGGCAAAAGCTATGACGGCAGCAATGAAAGGTTCGGCCTGGCCCGCTACAACGCCAATGGATCGCTTGATACAACATTCGGTGGTGATGGCAAGGTTACCACGGACGTCGGATCGGGTAACGATTACATCCACAGCATCACAGTGCAGAGCGATGGCAAGATACTGGCGGCGGGCTATAGCTTTAGCGTTAGCGACGGTTACGACTTCTCCATGACCCGCTACAACGCCAATGGATCGCTTGATACCAGCTTCAGTGGTGATGGCAAGGTTTTCACTGACTTCGGATTCGGTGCCCATAAAGGCTACAGCGTCACGGTGCAGGACGATGGCAAGATACTGGTGGCGGGCATCAGCAATGCAGACTTCGCCCTGGCCCGCTACAACGTGAATGGCTCGCTTGATACCAGCTTCGGTGTTGATGGCAAGGTTACCACGGCCATCGGATCGGGTGACGATTACGGCTACGACGTCACAGTGCAGAGCGATGACAAGATACTGGTGGCGGGCTATAGCGATAACGGCAGTTACGACTTAGCACTGACCCGCTATAACGCTGATGGCTCGCTTGATACAACATTCGACCTTGTCAACACCCTTGACGGTACCCCGACCTTCACCGAAGGCGGTGGTGCTGGACGCTGATGTAGTGATTGCCGACGCCGAACTCGATGCACTCAACGACTATGACGGTGCCAGCGTCACGCTGGTACGCAACGGCGGAGTCACGACTGAGGATGTCTTCTCATTCTCCGATGGCAACGGCATCACGCTGGAGACTTCCACCTCCCTGAACAAGACGGTGCTGCAAAAGAGCGGTGCGACCATCGCCATCTTCGACACCACCACCATCCCGGGCGAGTTGAGAATCACCTTTACTAATGCCAACGGCCAGACACCGACCTCCACCGACGTCGACAACATCCTGCAACAGATCACCTACGCCAACAGCTCCGATGCACCACCGGCCAGCGCCCAGATCGGCTGGACCTTTGATGACGGCAACACCGGCAGCCAGGGCACCGGCGGTGCCTTGCAGGTAACCGGCAGCACCACGGTCACCATCACTGCCGTTAACGACGCACCCAACTTCGACACCGCAAGCTTCACCGCCCACACCATCACCACAGGCGCTGCTAGCCCATTCTCAGTGACCACGGCGGATGTGGACGGCGATGGCGACCTCGACGTGCTCTCCGCCTCACAGGTAGATGACAAAATCGCCTGGTACGAGAACGACGGCAACGAGAACTTTACCGCCCATACCATCACCACGGACGCCGATGCCGCCAACTGGGTCACCACGGCGGACCTGGATGGCGATGGTGATCTGGACGTACTGTCATCCTCAGCCCTGGACGACAAGATCGCCTGGTATGAGAACGATGGCAACGAAAACTTCACCGCCCACACCATCACCACAGGGACCGATCGTCCTTTTGAGGTCAAGACAGCGGACGTGGACGGCGATGGCGACATGGACGTCGTCACGGTATCGCAGCAAGACAACAAGATCGCCTGGTTTGAGAACGACGGTAATGAGAACTTCACCGAGCACATAATCACCACCGCCATCGACAGTGCTCAATCGGTTGACATCGCAGACGTGGACGGCGATGGCGACATGGACGTACTCTCGGCATCGAACAATACCAATCAAATCACGTGGTATGAGAACGATGGATCTGAGAATTTCACCGCCCACATCATCGATAGCACCAACATCCGTCCCACCTCGATCACCACGGCTGACGTGGATGGTGACGGCGATCTCGACGTACTCTCGTCGGGATATCTGACTGACCAGATCACCTGGTACGAGAACGACGGCAACGAGAACTTTACGGTTCGCATCATCACCAACACAGCCGATTACGCCACATCAGTCACCACGGCGGACGTGGACGGCGATGGCGATCTGGATGTGCTCTCGGCATCGAGGGATGACGACAAGATCGCCTGGTATGAGAACACAGCGGTTACCACGCTTGACGGCACCCCCACCTTCATCGAAGACGGCGCGGCGGTGGTACTGGACGCCGATGTCGACATCAGCGATGTCGAACTGGATGCCCTGAACAGCGGCAACGGCGATTACCATGACGCCAGTGTCACACTGGTACGCAACGGCGGCGTCTCCACCGAGGACATCTTCTCATTCTCTGACGGCAACGGCATCACGCTGGTCGGCGGCACGGTCCTTCAGAAAGCCGGCGCCACCATCGCCAGCTTCAACATCACCACCACACCCGGCCAACTGGTGATCACCTTCACCAATGCCAACGGCCAGACACCGACCTCCACCGACGTCGACAACATCCTGCGCCAGATCAGCTATGAAAACAGCTCTGACGACCCACCGGCCACAGCCCAGATCGACTGGAGCTTTGACGATGGAGACGCCAGTGTACCGCTGCAGGCAACCGGTAGCACCACGGTGACGATCACCGCCGTCAACGACGAGCCCACCTTAAGTGGTGTAACAGCCAACGACCAGACATTTACCGAAGGCGGCACGATCAGTACATCGAATATCTTCACCGGTGTAACGATCGATACGATAGAAGCCGGACAGACAATTTTACAGGCTGACATCACCCTGGGTGGTGTGCAAACCGGTGACACCTTAAGCATAGACTCTCAGACCGTATCAAACATCAACGCCGACGCAGGCACAACGGCCCTGGGTGGTGCATCGACACACAGTTACAGTATCAGCAGTGGCGTGTTAAGCATTGAGTTTGCAGCCGGCACGACCGAAGCCCAGGCACAGACGGTGTTGAACAACATCGGTTTTGCAATTAGCAATAGCGACGATCCAGACACAACAACCCGCACGTTCACCGGCTTAACAGTACAGGATTCAGGGGGTGTATTAAACAGCGGTGATGACACCTCGGCAGTGAGTGCGGTGCAAACCGACATTACGGTGGTGGCGGTCAATGACGAGCCAACGCTCAGTGGTGTAACGGCAAACGACCAGACATTTACCGAAGGCGGCACGATCAGTACATCGAATATCTTCACCGGTGTAACGATCGATACGATAGAAGCCGGACAGACAATTTTACAGGCTGACATCACCCTGGGTGGTGTGCAAGCCGGTGACACCTTAACCATAGACAGTCAGAGCGTATCCAACATCAACGCGGACGCAGGCACGACGGCCCTGGGTGGCGCATCGACACACAGTTACAGTATCAGCAGTGGTGTGTTAAGCATTGAGTTTGCAGCCGGCACAACCGAAGCACAGGCACAGACGGTGTTGAACAACATCGGTTTTGCGATAGCGACAAGTGACGATCCAGACACAACAACCCGCACGTTCACCGGCTTAACAGTACAGGATTCAGGTGGTGTATTAAACAGCGGTGATGACACCTCGGCAGTGAGTGCGGTGCAAACCGATATCACGGTGGTGGCGGTCAACGACGAGCCGACCTTAAGTGGTGTAACAGCAAACGACCAGACATTTACCGAAGGCGGCACGATCAGTACATCGAATATCTTCACCGGTGTAACGATCGATACGATAGAAGCCGGACAGACAATTTTACAG
>Ga0233435_1000235_pt1 | contig 73161 bp, 73 predicted proteins | sample SI_122_August201_3_FD_182735 | JGI IMG/M metagenome (GOLD analysis project Ga0233435, IMG submission 182735) | Seawater microbial communities from Saanich Inlet, British Columbia, Canada - SI_122_August2016_135_MG | ecosystem: Environmental > Aquatic > Marine > Inlet | place: Canada: British...
TATTCTAAATTCTTCTGTGTATCGATTGTTGCTCATATTCACCTCTCTTATAGCCATTTTGTATGACTGAAAGGTGTCTAGTAAAGTGATAGCGATTCATTCAACAGTCAGAACAAACCGATTTTTCCTCTCAGGCTCGCGTGGTAGAAGGCATATTAGAAGGATTAAAGGAGCAGACTCGAGTACCAAATTTTCGTGTCTCTGCGCAGGGTTATTGGCCTACACAACCCGTGCTGGATGGGAGCAGCTTCCCAAATATTGCTTACTCCGTACGCAACAAGCCTGCTGAGAAAATACTACAGATCTGGTTTGAGCGCTGACTGATGTGAACAAATATAAGGGGCTGGAGTAGGTTGATTCGTTGGCTGCATACATCAGTATCAAATTACTATGACCCTTTCGATTCTCTAACTCATTCTGGCCTGCAATAAATGTCCGCTATTGGCCGATAGCGGACTAGTTGAGCTGACATTTTGTCCATTACTCTTCTTAACTCCAGTCTCATCAAGTGGTTCCTTGCAAACACTACCAGCAGATCGGAAATGAGCCTCCCAGTTTTGCCCGGAGCCCGCTGGAAGTGGGTGACTCCCAACGAACAGTCAGGACCGAAGGTCCGTGAGTAGGGAATTACGCACTTCCAGCGGTCGGACTCAAAACAAAAACCCCTTCCACCAGCCCCCCTCGTGAGATATTCTCGGAAGTCGCCCTTGAAAACGGACCTCCAATAGCGACCATTAGCAGCAACCCATGCTCTTTTAAGAGGCATCAATAATGAAAAAAGCTAAACTGTTCAAATTCACTTTTCTGACAGCCATTCTATCTTTGAGCTATGCAAGCACCTTCGCTCAAGACACCGTGGAATGGACTACATTGGGCAATGACTTTGCCCATACAAGATTTTCCCCGGCGGACCAGATCACCGTCGAAAATTTCGAAGATCTGGAAGTGGCATGGGAATGGGATGGTTCCAGTTTCCAAGCCCAGAGCGGCCGTTCAACACCAAGTTATATCAATGGGCGAATGTACACCGTAGCCGGGTCCAGGCGACACGTTGTAGCCATCGATCCCAAGACTGGCGAGACAATCTGGTCCTATCGAGAACCCAATACCGAGCGCTATCAGTATTCCATGCGTGCCGACTACGGCAAGGGAGTTGGATATGGTCGGGTAGATGGCAAGGACATCATCTATATAATTTCTCCAGGATTCTTCCTAACGGCTCTCGATGCAGAAACCGGCGCTCCACTAGAAGGATTCGGCAAACCAGTTCCCATTGAAGGATTTCCTGATACCGGAGTCGTGGATCTGATTGCCGATCTCGGCCACCCTTATGACCCATTCGAAGGTATTCCTCTTGAGCGGGGTTACATCACCTCGTCGTCACCACCAATCGTAGTTAACGATGTGGTGATAGTCGGCAATTCTGCCGAGCAGGGCTACCACCAATCCCGTATCGAAAACGTTCCCGGCGATCTACTCGGCTACGATGCCAAAACAGGTGAATTTCTGTGGAAGTTCAATGTCATTCCCCAACCTGGCGAGTACGGCCATGAGACCTGGGAGAATGATGCCTGGAGTTATACCGGTGATATTTCTTCATGGGCTCCGATTTCTGCAGACCCCGATTTAGGGCTGGTGTATGTGCCAACCAATGGTGTGACTATTGACTACTACGGAGGTCATCATCCCGGCGACAACCTATACGGCACAAGCCTGATCGCGTTGAATGCTCGAACCGGTGAAAGAGCCTGGCACTTTCAACTTGTTCATCATGACATCTGGAATTTCGATACACCCACGGCTCCAATTCTGCTGGACGTAAACACTGAGCAGGGACTTACACCAATCGTAGCTCAGCCCACCAAACAAGGTTTGGTCTACACTTTCAACAGAGAGACTGGCGAGCCTATTTGGCCCATAGAAGAACTACCTGTGCCGGCTTCAGTGGTACCCGGGGAAAAACTGGCAACAACTCAGCCTTTTCCAACTAAACCAGCAGCTTTCGACATGCAGGGTCTGAGCATCGATACTCTGGTGGATTTCACACCCGAGATCAGAGCGCAGGCAATCGCTGCAGTAGCAGATTATCAGTTGGGGCCGGTATTCAACCCGCCACTACATCGGGACAATGACCTGGGCAAAATATCAGCACTAATCTGCCCTTCCGGCTCGGTGAACATTACTCATCCATCTGTTGCAGACCCCACAACCGGGATTCTCTATGTTGCTTCAAGATCGGGTTGCAGTGCCAGACCACTGGTGAGCGGAGAAGAAGCGGACACTCTTTATGATGCACCTACAGGAGTAACTTTATCGCGTTATGCTGCGGGTCGCGGAGGAGCAACGCCTCGTCATCCTCTGGGTATTCCACTTTGGAAACCACCCTATAGCCGCATAACGGCGATCGATATGAATACCGGTGAACACCTGTGGATGATCCCAACCGGGGAAACCCCTGAACGAATTTCCAATCTTCCAGAACTTCGAGGTATTGATATTGGAAACACAGGAACCGGCAATGGCGTACCCATGGTGGCTACTGCTGAAATGTTACTTTATTCTGACGTAACCGCAGATGGCACACCCCATCTTTTTGCCATAGATAAGAGTAGCGGCGAAGAAGTGGGCAGAGTTGAAGTTCCCGCGGCAAGTCGCTATGGAATGAGCTCCTGGGTTCATGAAGGACGCCAGTATGTAATATTGCAGACAGGCAGCTCCCTTACGGCAATGACTCTGCCAGAATGAGACAGGCAGGACTTTGAATATCTAGATTAATTCCGGGGACTGTGTAAGATTGACAGCCCCACGCATTTAACAACAATCGAGGAGTAAATCGATGAAGACAAAATTATTATTATCATCCGCCGCGCTAATCACGGCTGCAGTTACTTTCGCCACGGTTAATTCCCAGGAAAATGAAATGAGCTTCTTCATTACCAGTGCAGGTTCTGGCGATGGCGCTAATCTCGGCGGCCTCGAAGGCGCTGATGCTCATTGCGCCACTCTGGCTTCAGCAGCGGGCTCTCGAGGTAAGACTTGGCACGCGTATTTGAGCGTTCATGCCACTGCGAACTCTCCAGCAATTGATGCGCGAAGCCGCATCGGATTCGGGCCTTGGTTTAATGCCAATGGTGTCGAAGTCGCCTCCACACTGAACAATCTACATAGCGACTATATGCAGTTGGGCAAAGAAAATTCCCTCGATGAGAATGGCAATATGGTTAACGGACGTGGCGACACTCCAAATCAACACGACATTCTTACAGGATCTTCCCTTAGTGGCCGCACAATTGATGATGGTAGTAACCACACCTGTAATAACTGGACCAGCAATAGCGCCGGCACAGCTCAGGTAGGTCACTTCGATCGCCAAGGTGGCGGACAGAATCCTAACTCCTGGCTTAGCGCTCACGGTTCAGCCGGCTGCGATCAAGAAAGCCTGGTGCGTACCGGTGGTGCTGGCTACTTCTACTGCTTCGCAATCGACTAGGTCTTTAGCTTCATGTGAAGCTACATAACTGAAGCAACATGATGTTAATGTTGCGGGAACTACAAAAATGGCACGGTTGATATTTCACCGTGCCATTTTTTTGAATAAGTCTCTAGTCACTGAGCTGATAAGGAATAAGAAATGAAACTATATGGGTTTGGACATTCACGATCTTTTAGAGACCTATGGGCTTTGGAAGAATGTGGTCTGAAATATGAATACGTACCCACTGCTCTACGTGTTGATGACAGCCAAGACAACAGCGCCAAACATCCTGATTACCTAGCCCTTAATGTTCAGGGCAAAGTACCAACGTTGGTAGATGGCCCGCTAGTTCTCACTGAGAGTATTGCCATCCTCTATTACATAGCTCGACGAGCACCAGAATCAGGCTTGTTGCCGCGTACTGATACTCCCGGCTATGCAAAGATAGATGAACTCATGTGCTTTATTCTTGCCGAATTGGAACAACCACTTTGGAGCAAGGGAAAGCATGTGTTTGCTCTGCCCGAAGAACAGCGCATTCCTCAAATGCTGGAAACCGCAAAATTTGAATTTAGTAAAGCCGTTAATGCCCTGGATCATCTGTTAGATGACAATGAATTCGCGATTGGTAGCAGCTTCTCCATCGTGGACATTTGTTTGGCACAAACCTTTAACTGGGCTATTCGTTTTGAATTCGACGTGCCTGAGAAATATCAGGCTCTAAGAGATCGACACTATCAGCGACCAGCCACTGTAAGAGCGCTGGCGGTGATCGAATAGACCATGGGCCTTTCAGTTTTTATTTCCGTCTTCGTCCGGGCCAGAAAGCTTCTGCCATTTTCCCTGTGCTTACTTATAAGTACCGGTGTAGCGGCGGATGAACTTTCCAGAAATCAATTGGAGTTTTATCTGATTCAATCCTTCTCGGCTTCTACCGCCGCAGAAAGAATTTCCTTAAACCATATTGGAGTCGAAATCGAAGAAGTAGCTGGAAACTTCAGAGTGAGCGCCTCTCTTGAAGGCTATCCCGCTCACGCTGCCGGTATCGAGAGAGGAGACGTAATTCTCCGAGTTAATGACGCAGGCTATCATCCCGTATATTCATTTAACAAAGACACTGACCAAAGCAATAAATTCATTGCTGATCAATCAAGCTACAGCCTGGAGATTGAAAGAAACGGAAGCACTCGAACAGCTGAGCTGACTCCTGTATTTGAAAACCTATATGACAGTTACCGAACAGCCGTAGAGAATAGCCTGCTGAAATTCAGCTCCGGCAACAAAGTTATAGGATACCTGAGACTTTGGGGCTTCTCCCGATCCACCAATGACCTGATTGTCTTAAGCAATCTCATGCAAGAGTTCGGCGATTGTGACGGACTGATTCTCGACTTAAGAAATTCCTACGGTTATTTGAGCAATGTTCATTTGGATTTTTTCCTCGCAAGACCTGCCAGACTGAACGTCATAGATATTTCTACAACAGAAAACTCTTCATCGAAAGACCACGTCGGGCTTGAGACTATTCCGCTATCACAGGAAATAGACTATTTCACCCGACCGATTGCTATTCTAATTAATGAAGAGACAAGAGGCGGAGGTGAATTGCTTACTTATGCCCTGGATGGGCTAGAGCGAATAATGAGTATTGGCCAAACCTCTTCAGGGCGCATCGGACAATATACGCCCGCATCAGCAGAGAGTAATTCCCTTCTCTACGTTCCTGAAGACAATTCCCTTAGTTACGGCGACAGTGAAGGCAAATCTATTGAAAATGAAGGTGTCACTCCGGAGTACTTTACAGATTATCCGATTGATCTTAGCACCCGAAGCGATCCACAATATGAGTCTGCTGTTTCCTTTCTACTCGGCACAATCTAAGACGGCCGAATCATTGAGCCCAACACTTCATGGGCCTGCTTCAACATCACCCTAAGAGTCTTCGCTTTCACCACCTTGTTGCCATTTCAATTGTTTATAATCAAAACCAGCTAGTAGCGTAGGTTTAATAATTTCAAAATAGGGAGAAAGGTCAAAATCTCTAGGAGTAAAATGTGTGAAATGGCGCCTATAAAACTGGGGGACTTCGCCGTTTGTGCCAGGCTGACTCTCTTCGGCGTCCTGGTTGCTAACATTTCGCCTCGGTAATATGGGATAGTCAATTGACTGGAAAGATTCGGCAATTAGAGTTGAGCAGATTGCTCTCGTTGGTTCGCCACTACCAAGGCTAATCATCGCTCGACGATACCTATTGGGAACGACGGGTTTCTGAATCAAGAAACGGATAAGATCAAAAACATTCTTCATATCATATTGATGACCCAGCTTCGATTTCGCAAATTCCACCAATTTCTCTCTATCAGCCTCGGAGAGATCTTTCGGTCGACAGATGCGCAAGTTAGATTGCGTATATTTACTGAGACTAACTAGATGCACGCCGTTTTTAAGATCGGCCTCGACCAGCGATTCAACATCACTACTATCTCCGGAACTTCCTACGAATAAACAAGCATGGGACCAGGATGACTGGGTAAGGTATTTGATTGCGATACTGATTCGAGTATTCCCCTCGACCAATACGATATCACCTGTCTGTAAGACCGCTGCTATTCCTTCAATTGAGATGGTATCCAGGCGCTGATAGCCGGAGAGATCCTTGGTGAGGAATGTCGCAAGGCGATTACCGATTGCCCGCCGAATAGAATTGAACATCAGCATGAGTCCTTGCTTCATTCTGACCCGCCCAGAATATTGGATTAGGAATACGGGTATGCTAGTTTTACCAACCTAGCTGAACACAGAGCAATCATATCAACAGGAGCAGTAAAATGACCACGGCCTACAATAAATTCTATATCAACGGTGAATGGGTAGAACCTGCTGGCCGGCCTACCCTGGATGTAATCAATCCTGCCACAGAAGAAGCTTTTGCAAGCATAAGCATGGGCACCGCAGATGATGTCGATGCCGCCGCAAAGGCAGCCCGCGCAGCCTTCCCGGCATGGTCACAATCGACAATTGAAGAGCGCAAAGCTGTAATTAGCAATATTATCGGAGGCCTTAAAGCCAGGGGCGAAGAAATGGCTATCGCTATTTCCAATGAGATGGGCGCACCTATGGGTCTCTCCAAGACAGCGCAGCTGGGCAGTGGTATTGGCCACTTTGCCAATATTCTAGGCATACTAGAAAGCTATGAATTTGAAGAAGTACGTGGATCCACCAAAATTGTTAAGGAGCCCGCTGGTGTATGCGGCTTCATTACTCCATGGAACTGGCCCTTAAACCAGATAGCCTGCAAAGTAGCTCCAGCTATTGCTGCCGGTTGTACTATTGTTCTTAAGCCCAGTGAGATAGCGCCTTTGAGCGGCTATATTCTTGCTGAAATTATCGCCGAATCCGGATTACCCGCAGGTGTATTTAACCTAGTAAATGGTGATGGCCCATCGGTGGGAGCAGCAATATCTGCCCATCCAGAAATTGATCTCGTCTCTTTTACTGGCTCTACTCGCGCCGGAAAGGAAGTGGCCAAAGCTGCCGCCGATGGAATCAAACGCGTCACTCAAGAGCTGGGTGGCAAATCAGCCAATATTATTCTTGATGATGCCCCCGACTTCGCCAGAGCGGTATCCGGTGGTGTTATAGGATGTTTTGGAAACAGTGGACAATCCTGTAATGCACCTACCCGAATGCTGGTTCCCAAAGCTCGCTTAGGCGAGGCGATGGAAATTGCGAAAGCTGCGGCGGCCAAAGCTAGCGTAGGAGATCCAGCCGATGAGAATACACGAATGGGTCCTGTGGTCAGTGAGCTGCAGTTCAACAAGATCACTGCTCTAATCGAAAAAGGTATTGAAGAAGGTGCTGAACTTCTTGCTGGCGGACCTGGTCGTCCCCAGGGCATGGATAAAGGTTATTTTATTCAACCTACGGTCTTCGGCAATGTAACTAATGATATGACTATCGCCAGAGAAGAAATTTTCGGGCCCGTGCTATCAATAATCGGCTATGAAGATGATGCTGATGCTGTGCGCATAGCCAATGACACTGACTATGGATTGTCTGGTTATGTATCAGGTGAACCTGCTCATGCTGAACAGATCGCGCGACAGATCCGAACAGGTAATGTTCACATCAATGGCGCCGGTCCCGACTTCGCCGCTCCATTCGGAGGCTATAAGCAATCCGGTAATGGCCGTGAGTGGGGAGTTGAAGGCTTCGAAGAATTTCTGGAAGTTAAAGCTATGATGGGTGCTGCCTAATTTTTCATGCTCGCTAAAATGAATGTTAAGAGGAAGATTGAATGAGTATTGAAGTAAAGAAAAGCGCTATCGACATCGGTATTATTGCCAAAGACATCGAAGCCATGATGCACTTCTATGGCGAAGTGATGGGTCTTGAGTTTGAGGCAGCCATCGATATGCCAGGCGGCGGCACTATGAACCGCTTTAAAGTTGGCGACTCTGTGATCAAGCTTATCGAGTTGGATCCTGCCGCTCCGGCGGATGCTGCACCTGGAGGCATCCGCGGTGCTACGGGATATCGATATTGGACAATCACTGTGGGTAATTTGGAAGCCTGTGTAACGAAAGCGGCAGAGGCTGGAGCGAAAATCGTAGTGCCAGCCAAGGTTGTACGCCCTGGAGTAACCATAGCCATTATTGCCGACCCGGATGGCAACTGGGTTGAGCTTCTGGAGAACGGCTAGGTTAATACCCTTTCATACACTCCACCATGCCTACTCTAATCCATCAACGAGTTCGAGACTGCCAGTCCGGAAGCTATCCGAAACAGATTTGCAAACTCAGCTCGGGATGGGTGGTTCTCGGAGATGTGCAGTTCCTGCCGGGATACTGTCTCCTTCTTCCCGATCCGGTAGTCCCCGATCTCAATGCCATGGCCGAAGATCGACGCCGGGAATTTCTCTATGAAATGTCCGTTGTCGGAGATGTAATTATTGAAATTAGCGGCGCGCTTCGAATTAACTATGAAATGTTAGGCAATGTGGAGCCTGCTCTTCATGCTCATATATTCCCAAGATTCGAAGACGAACCGGAAGAGCTACGATTAAAACCAGTGTGGTTCTATGATTGGGAGAATAGTCCAGCTTTTGATCTTGAAAGGGACAGGCACTTGATGGAAAAGATCGCCAGAGGATTAGACGATCGAGGCTTGGTAGTTAAAAAATAGTTAAGCCGTAACTGCTTGCTGAAAAAATACTATTAAGCATGAAATCCATTGAGAGAGAGGCTAGCCTCCCCCACAATGATTCTGATTTCAGATACTTCCAGTTTCCAAGTATTTTCTATTTCCAAATACTGCGAGCAGATAGGTTGATGTCGAATACCTGACCAGAAGCTTGCCCAACATGAATCACGAATGTATCAGGCTCAGGATTACTGTATCCCAGTGAAGCCATACCTCCTTCAGATACCGCTTTGAACTTTACAGAATTTTCAGTTATTGCTTCCAATTCCATTCTCTGAGCAGCATCAGTCCGAGGCACAAAGCCCGCATCCCATTGCTGAACATGAAGTTCAAGTGAACCATCAACTTCTTCAATAGTAATAACCTCGAACATGCTGGTAGCGCCAGCACCGGTCATCCTCACCATGGCAGCGATTGATCCACCATCACCCATAATCCAATTTTCTTCCAACTGATTTGGACCCAATGCACCGGCCCAATTTCCTGTCATCCAGGCTAGGTCGCTAATGCTGCCAGCAACACCTGCCGCCTGTGCATAACCGCTAAGGGTGGCAAACACTGATAGCGCCAATGCGCCAAGTAGTTTTCTAGTCTTCATGTAGAGCTCCATTTCAATTAAGCGAATAATCACTTTCTATTTTTTCTATTTTGATTTAATTCATTGATTGTATAAATTGTGTACTGCCAGTCAACACTAGCTCTCAGCATAGTCTCGGAAGCGAAGCTATTGCGCGTTAAAGCGTTCCAACCATGGTTCCAGAGTGTCCCACTCCATTCGAAACATATGAGGAGCGCCGTATAGAATGTCGGCATCCAGGTCCACTCCAGCCGACGACAGACTCTCTACGCTAGAATCAAATTGATCGGCCCAGCCTAGCTGGTCATCTCCGCCTATGCGCAAATAGACCGGAAAACCATTCAAGGACTCATTATTAGTATTGTCCGCAGAGACAGCAGGAACAGCGGCAACACCAAAATAATTTTGCGGCTCCCGTCTGGCAATTTCCAAAGCCGACATTCCACCATTGGAAACGCCAGCGAGCAAAGCTTTGCCTGTAGCCACATCGTCACGCTTTTTCAGCTCAACTATTAATTGCTTGATCTTGTTGTTATTGGCAGCGCCTCTAAATGAGCGATTGTTTGGGGAAATAGGAACAGCGACCATCCAGCCACGTCGGGCAAAACCACTGCCTAGCCATTGAGAAGTATCTCTTGAAATAGAAGCGTTACCTGGACCACCCGCCATCAAAATGAGTAGAGGACTGGGCTGGTCGACACCATCAGTTGGCTCGATAAGGAATACATTAAGAATCGATTCGTCTGCAAGCTGAATTCTTTCCTGAGCTAGCAGGGTGTTAGAAAACACGCACGCAATGAAGAAGAGCAAACCGATTGTCCTGCGATAAGCTGAAATCATTTTTTCCTCACAGTGCGTGTGCATTTAGTTTCAATTGAAAAAAGCTATTTGAGAAAACGTATTTAGAAATAGCTGTAAAAAATACTAACTAACCTCTTTCAGTCCTGACTTTCTTCGCGCTCTTTGTAAATGTCCTCAAATTGACCTTGAAGCCGGCGCATACCCCCCAACCAACGATCATAGTCATCAGTCTTACGACGCATATAAGTGAGCACTTCCGGATGAGGAAGACAGAGGAAATTCTCTTCTTCCAATGTTTCCATTACGGTATTCGCTAACTGCTCAGGCTCTAACATACCATCGAGACCAGCAACTCCGCCTCTACCATCTCCACCAGCTGTCATATTAGTCCGCACTGCTTGCGGGCAGAGAACCGAAACCTTGATTCCTTTCTTACCATAAGTAATAGACAGCCATTCGGCAAAGCCTATTGCTGCATGTTTGGTCACCGAGTATGGCGCCGAGCCAACCTGACTCAATAGGCCAGCTGCTGACGAAGTATTGAGCAAGTAGCCCTCGCCGCGCTCAAGCATTCCAGGCAACACAGCACGCGCCGCGAAGATATGAGACATAACGTTGATATCCCAAATTGACTGCCAGGCATCAATCGAGACGTTTTCATCACCCGCGGTAAATATTCCAGCATTGGAACAAAATAAATCGATCTGTCCAAACTTGCTCAAGGTCTCATCAACCAGGCTCTGGATATCTGATTCTTTAGCAACGTCAGCCACAATTCCCAGGGCTTCAGTTTGACTAGAAATATCGCTGACAGTCTGATCAACACCTGCCTGGTTCAGGTCGGATACAATAACGGCTTTCGCGCCCTCGTTGGCAAATCGCTCACAAAGCGCTTTACCAATACCACTGGCTCCACCGGTAACCACCACTACTTTCTCTTTAATATGCATTAATGAATTACTTCCCTTTCGTTTTTTTGATTACAAAAAGCTATCTAGAAAAGCTTATCTACAATAAATAGGCCAGCTTTAAGCACCAACTATTTTCGCGAGACGTTCGCTAATTATTTCTTCCGCTTCATTAACCATGCGGAAAAGCAATTCTTCACAGCTCGGAATATCATCGATCAAACCCACAATCATACCTGCTGACCAAATACCTTTCTCGAGGTCGCCATCTTCAAACAACTCTCGGCCCTTCACTCCCTGAACTAGCGGCTGAATATCTTCGAATTTTGTTTCACCTGGCTGAGATTCAATTTCTTTAACCCTATCGGCGATGCTGTTCTTGAAAACCCGGGCAGTATTGCGAAGCGATCGATAAATCAAGGCTGTATCAAGCTCAGAGGCTTCAACCATTCTTTGTTTCACATTCTCATGGATAGGTGCTTCCTTGGTTACCATGAATCGAGTGCCCATATTAATGCCATCTGCCCCCATTGCCAGGGCCGCTGCCAAACCTCGGCCATCGCCAAAGCCACCAGAGGCAATAAATGGAATTTTCAGACGGCGAGCAGCAATCGGTAACAGAATAAGATTTGTCACATCATCCTCTCCCGGATGACCTGCACATTCGAAACCGTCAACACTGACCGCGTCGCAGCCAATCTTCTCCGCTTTTAGGGAATGCCTGATAGAAGTACATTTGTGAATTACCTTTATCCCTGCTGCCTTAAATCCAGGCAAAAACGGCTCTGGGTTTCTTCCTGCAGTTTCGACAATTTTAACTCCTGAATCGATTATCGCCTGAGCAAATTCTTCATAGGGAACAGGTTTGATAGTTGGCAAAATGGTGAGATTAACCGCAAAAGGCTTGTCGGTCATTTCGCCACAGCGTTTTATTTCTTTTGCAAGGTCTTCTGGTGTTGGCTGAGTGAGTGCCGTAACAATACCCAGCCCACCTGCGTTCGAAACTGCAGCCGCCATCTCGGCAAGCCCTACCCACTGCATACCACCCTGTATAATCGGATGTTCTATGCCAAGCATTTCAGTAATTCTGGTTCTCATAAAAATTCTCGCCCCCGGCTATTCCTGTACCCCGCGAGCAGTCGTATCGCTCACTTTATGGGTCATTTTCTCAATCGAAGGATAGTTTACGTGCTAAGGCTCTGCTGTGTAAAGACGGGGATTCGTCGGCAATTTTGTGCTATATTCGCTGACTTTCGTAGGTTCCGCCAAGAACTTTCAAGGTCAATTCTGGATAAGTCTAGTAAAGATTTGTCACTCTTTAGTGAAATATTCAGATCACAGCCTTGGCAAACTCAATCAGTTAAAAATATCAAGAACCCACAGCAAAGACGAAAGAGCCGAAGAGCCAAAATCTATACGCTGTAATGCTTATCTCGAATGGAGAGAAATATGATACGCAAGTTATTAGTTACCGCAATTGCCACAGCAACTGCAGCCTATACATTGCCGGCTTTGGCCCAAAGTGGCCAGCAAGCCATTGAGGAGATTCAGGTCACCTCAACAACAAGACGCTCAGAAGGACTGGCAGACATTAATGCCGCTGTTTCAGTAATAGGTGAGAGAGAACTCGACCTGATCAGTCTTACTCACTATCAGGAAGCTCTTAACAGATTGCCTGGTGTAAACATAAGCCGGAACAATGGTCAGGAAAGCCTTGCTGCTATTCGCTCACCTGTCCTGACTGGGTCCGGCGCTTGCGGAGCCTTTCTGGTAGCTGAAAATGGAATTCCGGTTCGCTCCAGCGGTTTCTGTAACGTGAACGAAATGTTCGATGCCCACTCTGAAAATGCCGCGCGAATTGAAGTAACCCGTGGACCAGGTAGTGCCTTCTGGGGTTCTAACGCGGTTCATGGCCTTATTAATGTAGTTCTTCCACAGCCAGGTGAAATTGGCGAAATAAGCCTTGAAGCAGGCCCAAGAGGATCACAACGTGTAAAGGGTTCTTTTGGCTCCGACAATGGCAACTTCAAACAGCTGCTATTAGTCAACGGTGTCAGCGAAGAAGGTTATCGAGATGATAGCGGCGTCGATCAGCAGAAACTGTCTTGGCTCTATAACTACACCAGCGACAATGGTTGGACAGCCGATGGTGGTTTTACACTGGCGAATCTTAATCAGGAAACTGCCGGATATGTTACCGGATTTGGATCCTATGCCGACTCGGCGTTGAAGGATACCAACCCCAACCCTGAAGCATTTCGAGACAGCATGAGCGGCAGAGTGTGGACTTCCCTTTCTCATCAATACGATGATTGGCAGGTAGTCATCACTCCATACTTTCGCGAAGTAAATATGACTTTCATGCAGCATTTCCTTCCAGGAAAGCCTGTAGAAGATACTGAACACCGCAGCATTGGCGTTCAATCAGCAGCCTATCGGACTCTTGACGATGGCGCAGAGCTCGCAATCGGTATCGATATCGAATCCACCGATGGTGTGCAGAAGCAGTTTCAGGAAAACCCAACAACAGGATCATTCTTTCTGCGTAATCATATCCCTCAAGGAAAGCATTACGATTATGAGGTTGAGGCACGCCAACTTGCAGCCTTCATCAACTATGAAAAAGACCTCGGCTCTGGCTGGGATCTCAGCCTTGGCTTACGCATCGAAAACATGGACTATGATTATGACAATCTGATGATTGATGGTCGTACCGATGAATTCGGCGTTACATGTCGTTTTGGTTGTCGCTATAGCCGTCCTTCGGATCGAAGTGATGACTTCGACAATGTTTCTCCCAAGCTAGGTCTTCAGTACGCGCTGAACGATAACCATAATTTGCAGCTTCGAGCTCAACGTGGCTTCCGCGCCCCACAGGCCACCGAACTCTATAGACTCCAAAATGCACAAACTGTTGCTGACCTGGATTCGGTTGAACTGGACAGCTATGAGATTGGGTTCAAGGGAGCAGGCGATAACTGGAATTACAGTGCCACTGTTTATTACATGGACAAGGAAAATGAGATCATTACCGACAGCTCAAGAGCCAACCTGAATGGGAATCACACGAGCCATCGCGGATTGGAATTTGCACTTAGCTATGATCTTAGCGATACCCTGTCAATACAAAGCGTAATCAACCTTGCCAGCCACACCTACGAAAATTCTCAACTTTCAGGTGGAATCGAAATAATGGATAACGACGTAGATTCTGCTCCCAGTACATTCGGCAACCTGCGACTTAACTGGGATCCAACGTCTAAGATACATACCGAAATTGAGCTGGTGAACATGGGTGATTACTACACTAACCCTGAGAACACTGCCTCTTACGGAGGACATGATCTGTTGAACATTCGCACTCAGTACCAGCATAGCGATTCCTTGAGTTTCTATCTGAACATTATGAATGCGACTGATGAAGACTATGCAGAAAGAGCAGACTGGACAACATTTACAGATGATCGATATTTTGTAGGTGAACCCGCTCGCGCATTCCTGGGAGTGACCTGGAAGTATCGCTAGTCAAGATTGTGTTTTGATGTAAATAAAAATGCCGGCACTAGCCGGCATTTTTATAGATTCGGGAAAAAGTATTCGTGAACGAAAACGAGGAAGGAAAGCCCCATATATTCCACGATATGCTGGAATACTTTTCTTCGCGCCCTGAAAAAGCCCCGGAACCAATTTACCACCCAGATCGCTCTGTGAATTCCATGGTAGAAGGCAAACAAGCCACTCTGCGAAAAGCTTCCGTGCTCATCGCCGCCACACGACTCAATGAGAACGAAGAGAGTCACATAGTCCTCACAGTTAGATCAGAGAACCTGAATAGCCACGCGGGTCAGATAAGCTTGCCTGGAGGCTCCCAGGATACTGAGGATGAAGATGTCATAGACACCGCCTTACGAGAAAGCGAAGAGGAAATCGGACTTGATCGGCAACACGTTGAAGTAATAGGTCGCCTCGGCGAGTTATCTTTGCCTTCGGGATTTCAAGTTACTCCTATAGTAGCTGTGATTGAAAACGAATTGGAGTTTACACCCTGCCCGATTGAAGTTGCGCAAATATTCCATGCCCCTCTCGACCTGGTACTCGATCAAGACGCTTATCAATCCTCCTCTATGACTTACAATAATCAGCAAAGAAAAGTGCTGGAGCTACACTATGAAGACTATAGAATTTGGGGAGCAACTGCGGCAATACTCTACCATCTGGCAAAAGAAGTTGAGGCAAATAAAAAAGTGAGGGGTGGGAATAAAAAGTAAGGAGCGGGATTATAATTTAGAGGCTTTAGCTTGAAGCGATCTTTCTATGAGGAGGTTTTTTTCTTCTCTTTACCGTCTTTCTCGAAAGGTTGATGACAAACTCTATTACGACCTTCCTGTTTTGCCATGTACAAAAACCCATCTACTTTTTCAACAAATTCCTGCTCGCTGACCTGGTCACCTCTACCATAAACAGCCACTCCAAAGCTCGCCTCGATACCTAATCTAGCATCACCAACCTGAATCGGTGAATTCTCGATTATCAAGCGAAGACGATTAGCGAATCGGACGCCCTGGACAAGTGTCGTGTCTGGCAGAACGATGGTGAATTCTTCACCGCCATAGCGGCATGGAATATCCAATCGACGAATGGTTTTACGGATAAGGTCAGAAATATGAGAAAGAACTTTGTTACCAACCTCATGACCGTGAACGTCGTTGATGGCTTTGAAGTGGTCAAGATCGAGAATGATCAAACATGTAGGCTGACCCGAACGTCTGGTTCGTTCCATTTCCAAGCTAAGTGCCTGAGTAAAATACCGGAAGTTAAATAGTCGGGTCAGTTCATCAGTCCGCACTGCAGCAGCCAACTCTTTCACTTCCAGCTGAAGCCGCTTTACTTCTGCCAGATTGGTACAGTCGGAATCCCCTGCAGGGCAAGGGTCAACGTCTCTGATTTTATGTATATGCTCTTCGTTCATATTCGATCTTATTATCTTTTGGACTTCAGCCGCTCGCTTCGAGGTCTATCTATTCATTACATGTTTTCTATTTATTTGTTATAAATCAACCAATTACTTACAGGTATCTCAATCTTAACAGTGCAAACATAACACAAAGCCGTGCCCGCAAATACCTATATCGTGCCGAAAAATGAGCTTTTTAGAATCAAATTACTGGAAACCCTCATATCAAGTAATCGCCCAGTCCGGGAATGGGCCCAAAACCCCAAAAGTCATGTGCCCCAAGGTATATACAAAGAACGTTAGCAGGATTACAGAGAGAATATCCAGCCAGATACCTGCAATTACCATTTTCATGATAGGAACCCGTCCAGAGCCATAAACAATAGCATTGGGTGGTGTGGATACCGGCAACATAAAGGCACAAGATGCAGCGAGAGTTGTGGGTATCAATAACAGCAATGGATGAACTCCTATGGCCTGAGACAGGCTCGCCATGATGGGCAAAGACAGAGATATGGTTGCCGTATTTGATGAAACTTCGGTAAATGCGGTGATGAACCCCACTGTTCCCATTACAATCATCAGCGGGCTGGAGTCTCCCAGCATCTCCTGTAATTGTCCTGCTACGTACTCACCAAGACCAGAGGTGGAAAAACCCTTGGCAATGGCGAGGCCTCCTCCAAATAGAAGCAATATGCCCCAGGGAACTCGCTTGGCGTCTTCCCAGTCCATCAGTCTGCCACCAATTTGTTTTCCGGCAGGAATCATAAAAAGTGTTAGCGCGACCGCAATAGACACACTGCCGTCATCGATCAAATATCCCACGGGCTCAGACCCCACTCGAGTCAGAAAGCCATCTAGATAATGACTCCAGCCAAAGATATCCACGTCGGCTCCAAAGAGACGCTCCTTACGTGTCATCAGCAACAGAGCAAAGCCGAAGAAAACCCCACTCACCCTTTTCTCTTCAACAGACATTGGCCCTAGTTTAGCTATTTCTGTCTGAATGAATTCCCGGCCACTGAAGGGAGTAGATGCCGGCAAAGGAAACACGAATCGGGTAAGAACAAACCAGGCAATTAGCATATAGACTGCGCTCATGGGCAAAGCAAAAAGCATCCACGATGCAAAAGTAATATCTGGCGCATCGGGGAAGAGTTGTGACATCTGCGTCACTAAAACCCCATTAGGCGGAGTACCAATCAAGGTTGCAAAGCCGCCTATAGATGCTGAATAGGCTATTCCCAGAAGAAGCGTCAGCGAAAAGTTTTCCGCTCTGTCGTCAACAACTCCACCCTCTGCCACAATTTTTCCATTAATTTCTTCATACAACAGAATCAGCGACATTCCCATGGGCATCATCATCAATGCCGTGGCGGTATTCGATAACCACATGGAAAGAAAACCGGTAGCTACCATAAAGCCAAGTACCAGCCGATGGGGCTGGCCACCGATGATTCGAAGTATATGCAGGGCGATACGCTTATGCAGATCCCATTTTTCCACAGCGGTGGCGATGATGAAGCCACCCATAAACAACAAGATAAGCCAATCCATATATTGGTTGGCCACATTGGGATAAATGATGTCGAAATCGGAAAGGGAGAAACCGTTGCTGACGGAAACAGAGCTAGCATCTATCTGACTAGCTGCAGACAATTCCCGGCCGCGCATAATTCCCATAAGCGGAAACAAAACAATAGGCAGAAGCGCAGTGGCTGATAAAGGAATGGCTTCAGTTATCCACCAGATAGCCATAAGTATAACAATGGCGGCCATGCGAGTTACTTGCGGATTCCCTGGCTCAAGATCAACAAACACCAGCATGAGAACAAACACAACAGGCCCCAGAAAGAGACCTATCTTGCTTTGAATGGGAGTTTTAATAACTCCCTCGCCCTCAGTCGAAACCTCGGTAGTGTTTGCTTCTGGTGAACTACTCATTGATTGACCTAGTTATTCTTATTTTATGAGATTTCCTGTCATTAGCAGAACTTACAACTCTAGAAGCACTCTCAATAGACTTTCAATATACTCTTAGAGATGTTCCAGCATGCCTTCTGCGGAACTCACTTTGATCTCTCCAGGTGCTTCAATTCCCAGATAGCTTACTGTGCCATCGTCAACGATCATACCGAATCGCTTGCAGCGATTACCCAGACCAAAACCGCTTCCGTCCATTTCCATACCAATGGCTGAAGTAAATTCTGCATTGCCATCCGCCAGCATGAGAATTTCTTCCGCATTCTGTGCCTGACCCCATGCTCCCATAACAAATGCATCATTAACTGACATGCAGGCAATGGTATCAACGCCCTTAGCCTTTATCTCATCGGCCTTCACCACAAAGCCAGGCAAGTGGGTCATGGAACATCCCGGAGTAAAAGCTCCGGGGACTGCAAAGAAAGCCACTTTCTTGCCGGAAAATACTTCGTCGCTACTCATCTCTTTAGGTCCGTCGGCGGTCATTACTCGAAAGTTGACTGTTGGGACTTTGTCTCCTACCTGGATTGTCATTCGCAAATCTCCTGATTGCTGCATAAGAATGCACCGATAGTAGCAAATTCGATTGAACAAGCTAAGCTCTTGATGGGAAAAAGCACGGTGCTGGGATAAAAATTAGGTTAGCATCCTCTCCATAACGAGGACAGCATGGATACTATTTTCTTTTACGCTTCAAAATTGATCTGGGCGCTTATATCTCCCGATAGCTTTTTGGTAATACTCGCAGTTGGAGCGTGGGTATCACTGGTGCTTGGTCGAAAAAAACTTTCCCGCTATCTACTGACGATATGCGCTTCGCTTTTACTAATAATAAGCCTACTTCCTGTAGGGGAATGGCTGATCTCTCCGCTAGAAAATCGATTCACTACAAATGCGGCTTTACCGGCAAGAGTGGATGGCATCATCGTATTGGGTGGCAGCATTGATGCGCTGAAATCTCAAAGTTGGCAGCAGGTGGAAATGGGGTCAAGCGCAGAGCGCATTAGCAACTTACTTTACCTGAGTAATATCTATCCCGATGCTCAACTCGTCTTCACAGGCGGTAGTGGTGCAGTAATGCAACAGGATTTTAAGGAAGCGGAAATGGCCCAGATTCTTTTCGAACAACTGAATCTCGGTGACAGGGCAATAATCTATGAAAGTGAGTCTCGAAATACCTATGAAAATGCCGTGCACAGTAAAAGCCTGGTGAATCCCACGGACCGGGAAAACTGGTTACTTGTCACTTCAGCATTCCATATGCCTCGTTCCATAGGCGTATTCTGCAGACAACAATGGAAGGTTCAAGCTTATCCCGTGGATCACTACAGCTTGAAAGGAAATCTACTAAGGGTTGAATTCAGGTTTAGCGAAAACCTGGAAATTTTGAGAATAGCAGCACGAGAATGGGTCGGCCTTCTCGCCTATCGAATAAGCGGCAAGACTGATCGCCTGATACCCTCTTCTCTGAATTACTGTGGCACAAGATAGAAGAGCCACCTCAATTTGGATCTAAGCCATTGTCCTTCTAGGCAAGGCTCTTCATAAACCTGCTTCTTCCAAGAATGTAGTGCTCTAATTATTATCCAGTAAGCCCCTGAGACGCCCACCTAGATCTTCCACAGCATCATCAACCTGATCTCTGGCCTGATCCACGCCGTCTTGCAGTCGTGCTTCTGCATTTTCTCGCAGATCATCCAGGTTCGGCAAATTGGAACTGAGGATCGAGCTACTGATCTCAGAAAGAACCGCGCCGATGGCATCGGCGATGCTGCTGGCTTGACCATCATCCCCAATATCCTCCATCTCAATATCAGGCAGAGGAATTGGCGCTGTAGCGATGGCTGTGACCAAATTTAATTGCGCGTCCAAAATTCTAAGCTCTCTAATAATAATACTCTTACCCGCTTCCCCTTCTGGTGAACCAGTAGTATCCGACTCTCCTGATGACAGGTTTGCCAACAGAGAACGTATATTGTCGGTAGTTATTCTGCTCTCATAAGTGATCGCAGGTTGCACAATTGTGACTGACTCGATTTCAATGACGTCACTGAATACAGAACTTGCGTTTACATTTACCGAAACAGACTCCAGTTCGAAGGCATAGGGAGAATCCCATTCATCGGTATTGGCTACCTTTAAGTCGCTAATAGTTCCGGAGCCATTCAGTGGAGAAAGAGACACCGAAGAAACCGTGATCTCCGTACCTAACACCTGACTGCCAGCTATCTCGATTCCACTTTTCACAATTGAGTCGAAGTACACAAATAATCCACCGGCACCTACCAGTAACAACACTACACAAGCGATGAGAACTTTCTTAATCATGAGTCTTTCTTCTCCTACGCCAACTCATTATTTGAATCGACGAAATTTAATTAGCTATTTACTTTTTAGTGAACTATTCATTTTTAGTTATCTATTTCTGACTACCTATCTACTGCTTAGTCATCTCTCTATTTTTGCTGTTTAGTGTCTAGCTGCCAAAGGGCAGCGAACTGCCTACAATTGCTTCCATCCAGTCTAAATGCTGTGACAAGCGTTCGTAAACAGCTACTGAACCATATTTACCCTGAGTCTCCTCAGAAAATCCTTCTCCCTCTATTTCTCCTACAGTAATACCCACCAAGGAGAACCCCGTCAAGGTCTCAAGAATAGCTGGTCCGCCACTGTCGCCTAGACTGGGCATACCTTCTAGATCGAGAGGTTCAGCACCACTATTCCTGGGGTCATCAAAAGCTATTCGAAATCGTCTACCCACTTCAGTTATTCGATTTCTCGCCATTCTGAAACTGCCATCGTCATATTGTCTGCCAGTTGTTCCAATGCCGAAATATCCCCACCCTAGAATGCTTACTACTTCATCTAATTCAGATTGTTGCTGATAAATTGGCATCACCTGAGGAGAGTTGGATGCCTGTCTGAAGCGAAGCAGTGCCAGATCCACATCACTGTCCGAATTCACGTCGTAGTCAGGATGAATAGACACCGCGTCAATTTGACGTTGTTCACCCCCTACTTCCACGGCGAAGCGCCGCCCATTGGCGATGGTGTCCCCTAAGGTTGTCTCCTGCAGGCAGTGTGCTGCGGTTATTGCCCATTGAGGATGAATAACTGTCGCGCCGCAAACTTTGCGTCGACCCTGTCTCTCCAGAAAGAAAACTGCCGGCCAGTCTCTTTCACGCACTTCGTAACGAGACGGCCCCACATCATGACGAACAATAATTGCCTGAGATTCCGCAATGAAAAGCAGGAAGATCAGCAGATAGCCCAGCGCTCTAATTGCTTTTATCATGATCATCGCTTTGCTGATTGTCAGTCTCGGTATCACAGGTCTCGGCTGTAGTATCAACATTATTTTTTAAATTGGATAAGGGATTATCTTCCCGAACAGTTCTTGCTCTCCTCAGAGGTCTAAGGTTCGGGGTGTAACGCGGCTTGCGAGACAATTTGAATATCTGGGTAATTCGATGCAATAGCACCGCCACCGCAACGATGACGAACACCATGATGATTGATGCCAGCCACTGCTGATAATCCCAGGATGAGGTATCCAGAAAACTAGACAGCATTGTTTTGTGCTCTTTGGCTCATATGACTTTCAGACATCTTCATTTGCCATCTCCGACACCAGTCTCTCAATGCTCTCAATTCTATCCCAAGGATCATCAATCTCTAATAACTGTTGTTTCTGTTCGTTGGCTATAGGTATCAAATCCCCAAGCCGCCAGCCCAGGTCCCAAAGATTGTCATAATCTATGATCAATTTCTTCTGCTCAATCAAGGGATGGCTTTCCAGGTTTTGCAATAGATCAGTCAAAGGAGCAAATTCATCATCGACAGGTATTTGTTCGTTATCCACTAGATCAGAGTTGCTGAACGCTGCTTCTGCCATCAGTAAACCACTTTCTTCCTGCCAGCAGTTGTCGATATGGAATTTGTTTTGCCCCTCAGCGGTAATGCTCAACAAACCATTATCAAGCTGATCCCAGTCGACAATGTTTGCATAAGTCCCTGTACGGTGAACAGTTTGCTGACTATCTTCACGAATGGTTTCTTCGCCTGTTTTCAGCAGACAGATACCAAAACCAGTATTCGTTTTAAGGCAGTTCCTTATCAGGTCGATATAGCGGCGCTCAAAAATTTGCAGTTCTGCCCTGCCTCGAGGAAACATCACTATACGTAGTGGGAACAGAGGTATTGTCCGAGAGGACGACATCAGAAAGGTTTAGAAGGACCATGGTCAAGAGCAGACAATAATTTTTCGTGTATCCCATCGAATCCACCATTGCTCATTATGACAATATGGTCTCCGGGCTTACACCCTTCTTCCAGAAAAGTGACAATCTGGTCCACAAAATTGAATGCATAGGCAGGAGCCTTGCTACTGGCCACCAGAGCATTAAAATCTATTCCCGAATTATCCGGCTTACTCCAGATAACCATATCTGCTGACTGACAGGAATCCACTAATTCTTGCTGATGGATACCCATTTTCATGGTGTTGGAACGTGGCTCTATCACTGCGATCAAGCGTGAAATGTCCTGTTCTGCTTTCAGCTTGGCAGCCATTCCTTTTAGAGTAGTCTCTATCGCCGTAGGATGATGAGCGAAGTCATCGTAAATTTTTACGCCTCCAACATCTCCCCGAAGCTCCATACGACGCTTAACGCCTTCGTACTTTGTAAGCGCCAGGCCAGCTGAAGGTACGTCTACTCCCACATTGTGTGCGGCAGCTATTGCAGCAACCGCATTTTTAACATTGTGTTCGCCTGTCATATCCCATTTGATAATAACCCGGCTCATAACCTCTCCGGTTGTACCTTGACCATATTTGGTCAACTCAAATTCACTTGCCTGCTCATTGAGGAGGATAGCATTCCAGAAGACTCCTCCATTCGCCGCCTGTTTCTTGCAAATTTCTTCTGGAATATCGATTCCAATTTGCTGTCGCTTGGTCCAGCAGCCCATGCGTAAGACTTTTTCGATACTAAGGTCATGGCTAGGAACTATTAAAAGCCCGTTACTTGGAACTGTCCTCACTAGATGATGAAATTGCTTCTCGATGGCTTCGAGATTATCAAAAATATCGGCGTGATCAAATTCCAGATTGTTAAGAATTGCAGTACGAGGTGCGTAGTGGATAAACTTCGATCGCTTGTCGAAAAATGCACTGTCATATTCGTCAGCTTCAACGACAAAAAACGCAGAGCTTCCTATACGTGCAGAACTAGGAAGATTTTTGGCCACTCCGCCAATCAGATACCCTGGACTCAAACCTGCATCTTCGAGAATCCAGGTAAGCATGGCGCTGGTGCTTGTCTTACCGTGAGTACCTGCAACTCCCAGCACCCATTTGTCATGAAGAACATTTTGGGCTAACCACTGCGGTCCAGAGGTGTAACTCAGACCCTCATTTAAGACATGCTCAACAGCAGGATTGCCTCGGGAAAGCGCATTACCAATAACTACCAAATCTGGCTTCGGGTATAGGTTTTCCGCACTGAAGCCTTCCATGAGCTCGATGCCGTGCTCTTCAAGCTGTGTACTCATAGGCGGATAAACATTGGCATCGCTACCACTTACGCGATGACCAAGCTGTTTGGCCAAGACTGCCAAACTGCCCATAAAAGTGCCACAAATTCCCAGAATATGAATATGCATTTACTGTCTAAAACCCGTCTTAGCCCACGTTACAGGCTGTTTATAGCATAAAATTTCGGTAGCATTGGGGTATTCCCGAGAGACATACGAAATTAACCCTAAATATGCCCAAGCAATCACACAATTTTTGGAATTTCTCAGTCAAATTCTATTCAAGTAAGGATGTGGCTGAGGCTTGTCTAGAGCTTCAAGAGGAGTTCGGTCTCGATATTAACTTGCTCTTGTTCTGCCTGTGGTTTTCAAAAAACCACGGAGAGTTGGGTGACGAACTACTCCGAGATGTTTGGCAATTCTCCTACCAGTGGAAGAAAGAAGTTGTGCAACCCTTGAGAAGTGTAAGGAAATGGATGAAAGCCAGTTCTATTGCTATTAGGAAAGAGCAGAGAGAACAATTTTCTCAGTTACGGGAAGATATCAAGACTAAGGAATTGGAAGCTGAGAAATTCCAACAAATAGCTATAGAAACTCTGACGAAAGAAAGTTCAAAACCCAAGCTGCAGAGAAGAGAAGAAGAAAAACTAGTGAGGATTAATTTGCTCAAGCTATTCCACATCCATAGCATCGATCAAATAGCCTGGGAATCATCAAATCTTGATACTGTAATTGAGGCTTTCAGGCAGCACTCCGACTAGCTGAAGCCGGAGAGTGTAGAGTAAAAAAGAAGTCTTGGAATTAAGAGACTTCCAAGAATAGAACTAGTCACTGGACTGACTGTCAGTTGAACTGTCGCCAGACATTCGACCAAGAGATATCCCAGAAATTGCAAAAGCAAACGCCAGGCCTAACCATAAGAAACCAGTGACGGTTGGGTTATTACCCTCGCCAGTAAAGGCTATGAAGGCCAAAATCAAAGAAATAAAAGAAACTATCCAGCTTAGAGCCCTGGAATATCTGGCAAAACTTGTACCTTTGGAAATCATAGAGTCCTCACACCGCTCTTTTTGCTATTACTGGCAATCGAGCTACTTAAATATTGTTATTGTGCTGCCCGCAACATTCGCACTGCTCCATTGCCCAGTCAAGGGAAGATAATCAATATTGCCCGCCATTTACCATTTTTTGACAATTATATATTCTGAACTCAAGTTCTATCCTCTAAGTCTTTATACCCTGCCATCTTTTAACCAAATCGGGATCCAGATCAAACAGGTCCAGAATTCTGCCCACATGATGATTAATAAGATCATCTATGGTCTGAGGCATGATGTAGTGAGCAGGCATTGGAGGAGCAATGACCGCACCATTCTGACTAGCCCGCAACATCAACTCAAGGTGGCCTGCATGAAGAGGTGTTTCCCTAGGCACCAGAACCAGCCTTCGTCTCTCTTTTAATACTACATCGGCTGCACGAACCATCAGTGAATCGGCATAGGAATTGGCCACAGCAGATAGAGTCTTGATCGAACATGGCGCGATGATCATCCCCGCGGTCCTGAAGGAGCCGCTAGCGATGGTAGCGGCAATATCTTTATTGGAATAAACATGGTCGGCTAACTCAGCGACTTCCTTTGCTGAGTATTCTGTCTCTATAGCGATGTTCAATTTAGCTGCGTCAGACATCACCAGATGGGTTTCCACGCTATCCATCTGCTGCAAGACCTCCAGCAAACGAATACCGTAAACCACGCCAGTGGCGCCGGATATTCCAATTATCAATTGCACGTTGACCCACCTGTAGGGCTTACAAAGGGATTCAGATTGTTGCATCAACTCCAAGGGGGAGGCAAGCGATCTGTTTAGGCTGGATCCGGCTTTAAAATCCCTGCCCTTGCTTGTAAGATGGCGCTTCTCTTAACACAGCAAGCAATTCAGCAATACTTAACTGAAAACGCGACTCAATATGACAAAAGCTAACCTCTTCTACGCCCAATCTGGCGGAGTAACTTCCGTGATTAATTCCAGCGCCTGCGGTGTCATCGAAACCGCCAGGAAGCACAAGGACAAAATTGGCAAAGTCTATGCTGGGCTTAACGGCATAGTGGGGGCCTTGAACGAAGAGCTGGTGGATACCAACAAGGAAACTACCTCCGCAATCGCATCCCTGCGCTCAACCCCTGCCGGGGCTTTTGGTTCCTGTCGCTATAAGCTGAAAACCTACCAGGAAAACAAGCGAGAGTACGAGAGACTAATGGAGGTCTTTCAAGCCCACAATATTCGTTACTTCCTCTATAACGGAGGCGGAGATTCCCAGGACACAGCAAATAAAATCGCTCAGCTGAGCCTCGAGAAGGGTTTCCCGATTAACTGTATCGGAATCCCAAAGACTGTAGACAATGACTTGCCGGTAACTGATAACTGCCCAGGATTCGGATCGGTCGCTAAATATGTAGCGGTCTCGATTCGCGAAGCCGGGCTCGATGTTGCGTCTATGTGTGAGAGCTCGACTAAAGTATTTGTAATGGAAGTTATGGGGCGTCACGCCGGCTGGATCGCAGGAGCCGCTGGCCTAGCCACAGAACAGGAAGGCGATGCCCCACATATTATTCTTTTCCCCGAGATCGCCTTTAACAGGGAAAAATTTCTCAAGAAAGTTAAGTCCTGCGTCAAGAAATACGGCTACTGCGCTATTGTAGTTTCCGAAGGCGCACAAAATGAGGATGGCTCGTTTCTGGCAGATGCCGGCGGCGTGGACGCCTTTGGACATGTACAGCTGGGGGGAGTAGCACCCTTCGTTGCCAATATGATCAAAGACGAGCTTGGTTACAAATACCATTGGGCTGTAGCCGATTATCTGCAACGCTCTGCTCGCCACATAGCCTCAGCAACTGATGTCGATCAGGCTTATGCTGTAGGTAAGGCAGCTGTTGAATTTTCTCTTGCTGGAAAAACCGCTGTAATGCCAACAATTGTTCGCGGTAGCGGGAAAAAATACTCCTGGAAAATTGGCGAAGCCAATCTCTCCGATGTTGCGAATGTAGAAAAGATGATGCCGCGCAAATATATTAGCCGTGATGGCTTTCATATTACCGATGAAGCAAGGGAATATTTCTCTCCGCTGATTCAGGGCGAAGACTATCCAAAATTTCGCAACGGAATCCCTCAATATGCTCGGCTGAAGAAACAGCTAGAGAAGAAGAAGCTGAAAAAGTGGAAAGCTAGCTAAGCATTCGCTAAAGCCAAGCTCAGGGGGCGAGTCGATCGATCGTCCAATCATCTCCATTACGGATATATCTGAAGCGGTCGTGAAGACGATTAGCTCCTCCCTGCCAAAATTCGATTTCTTCTGCGCAGACTCTATACCCTCCCCAGGTATCGGGTACGGGAATATCCCCAGACTTAAATTTCATCTTGAGTGATTCGAATTGATTCAATAAGACAGTTCGGGAAGTCAGCACCTTACTCTGCTCGGAGGCGATGGCAGCCAACTGACTGTCTTTGGGGCGGCTCACAAAATATTTCAAGGATTCAGCAGCGGGAATTTTTTCTGCTTCCCCACACACTTTTACCTGACGATCGATTCCATGCCAGGGGAAATGTAGGCTAATCTTTGGGTTTCTATCCAGTTCCGAAGCCTTGCGACTTCCATAGTTGGTATAAAAGACAAAGCCACTTTCATCGAAATGCTTTAGCAAGACAATTCGCTGACTTGGCTGTCCGTCGTCAGACACCGTAGCTATCGTCATTGCGGTCGGATCAAGCAATTTCAGGTCCAGAGCTTGCTGCATCCACAACCGGAATTGATCAAACGGGTTTTCGGTAAGATTTTCCCGACGCAATCCACCATGCAAATATTCTCGCCGAAGAGTTTCCAGATCCATTGTTAGTCCTGTTTGTGTTACTGGTGTGGAATCGAAAGCTAAACTGTTCTTAAACAGCCCTAGCGAACGAAATCACCATAATCCCAAAGCTGTTGTCGAGCTGTTCCATTATCATAATAGAAAGTGCCAAAGCCATGTTTGTGATTGGCGAAGAAATTACCTTCATATTTATTACCACTGGGCCAGCGATAGACGCCTCGGCCGTGATAGTGATCATTCTGGAATTCTCCAGAATAATTTTCCATGTTTTCACTTAGCCAATATTCCGTATGCTCATTCTCGCGCCACTCAGGCAAATTAATAAAGTAGGAGCCTTGACCATTTCGTTTATCATCACGCCATTGACCAATATATAGCTTGCCATTTCCATTCCAGTATTTACCCCGGCCATCTCTCTGCCCATTCCTCCAATTTCCTGTATAGACCGCATTCGCCGTAAAGGAGATGGGAATATTCAATCTACCAGATCCGTGGAACTCTCCTTCTGAGAAATTGCCAAGGTATTCGCCTTTACCGAAAGGCGTAGATAGCTCAAGTCTGCCACTGCCATTAACACAGTCTCCAGAGACACAAACTTCCTCTGTAACATCTTTCAATGACTGAGCAGCAATAGGAAAAGCCAAGAGTAAGCACGCTAGCGCAACACTAAGCCTTAAAGGATTCTGTATTTGTCCCATAGTAAAAAGTCCTCTATGATTTCAGCTCACTCGCCAAAAGGATTATGAGCTTTTTCAGGATTATACACCCTTGAATATGCTTGTTCACAAGAGACTCAAATGTGACTGATGGACTAAATCGCTGGCTTTCTCACTCCGGGATGGGGAAAATTCAGGAAACCTCAGCTCTTGGCGGGGGATGCATCAACAAAACTTCTGTTCTGAAGCTTTCATCTGGCAAGAAGCTTATAGCCAAGCAACACCCTCATCCCCCCAGCAATATGTTTCCGTCGGAAGCTATAGGCCTGTCAGCATTATCTAAAGAAACCTCACTAAGAATCCCGAAAGTCATACATGTAGAAGAATCTTTTCTGCTGCTAGAAGATCTAGGTCAAGGACGCCCTTTAAGCAATTTCTGGCAGCAGTTGGCTTTGGGCTTGGCTGAATTACATAGCATGCCCAAGCCCGAATACGGATTCACCATGGATAACTATTGCGGATCGAGCGCGCAAATCAATACCAGAACTGAAGACGGATTTCAGTTCTTCTCCGAATTCCGCATCATCAATATGGCGAGGCAATGTTTGGATAAACATTTGCTGAGCGCCGACACAATGAATCACCTGGAATATGTCGGGTCGAGACTGACTGATTGGATTCCCAAACAGAAGCCAGTATTAATTCACGGAGACCTTTGGTCAGGGAATGTACATTGTGATGAAAACGGTGACCCTGCCTTGATCGACCCTGCTAGCTACTGGGGCTGGGCCGAAGCTGAACTGGCAATGACTTTGCTCTTCGGCGGATTCCCTGAAGATTTTTACGGCTGCTATGAGGAGCATGGTAATATGGATACCCAATGGAGAGAACGGGCAGACCTATATAACCTTTACCACCTGTTGAATCACTTGCTGCTATTCGGTGAAAGTTATCTAGGGCAGATAGAAAGCACTCTAAATCGCTTTGCCCCTCGGCATTAATCCAATTAGCTAGTCCTAGACAACTCGTCTCAAAACATTCAGAGGACTAATACTCACAACTTGTCTAGTTGAGTTAACTCCTAAACCGGCAATCACCAACATCCCCAATAAAGGACCTGCTACCCACACCCAATAATGGTAATTAAATTCCTGTTCGAAAATTTCCTCTTGTAGATAATAGAGGCTCGCCTCGGCCCCGACAGTGGCTATTAATCCAGCCAACATACCTATGCTAGCAAATTCGATAAGCAAGCTATTGAGAATTAATTTCTTCCCAGCTCCCAGGGTTCGAAGAATTGCATTTTCATGAAACCGCTCATCCAGAGTGGCATTAACACAGGACAGCAACACCAAAGCCCCGCAAATAAGCACCAGCACGGAAATCAACTCAATAGCCGATGTGACCTGAGCGATAATGGTTTGAATCTGCTCTATCAGACCATCTATTTCAATTATCACGATGGTTGGAAATTGACGCACCAGATCATTGAGAAGAATCTTTTGATCACTCTCCATCAGTGTAGTGGACAGAAATGTCGCCCCTAAATGATCTATGGTGCCAGGCGAAAAGATGATGAAAAAATTGGGCTGCATATTGTCCCAACGAACACTGCGAAAGCTGCTGACTTCTGCGCTCACAGTTTGTTGATTCACTTCAAACTCAACCCGATCTCCCAATTCCAAATCCAGCCAGTCTGCGTATTCCTGTTCGATAGAGACATAGCCAGGCTGTGAGTCTTCTGCCCACCAGGTCCCATCAGTAACCCGATTATCCGGAGGAAGGTCCACAGCCCAGGTAACCTGACGCCGAGCGAGACGTCCCCCTACCTGGCCGGCTTCGCTCTCTTCATCGGTATTCGCCGCGCTCTCAGTAGATGACGCGTCCGATGCCTCGCCTATAACGGATTCCGTCTCTTCTTCGGATTCCTCATCGCGACTAGCAGTTTCTGTCAGAGAGCTGCGCTGCCCTTCAGTTTCAAGATCTTCCTGAGGGTCAGGAAGATCTCCATTAACAGAGGTAACTCTGGCACTGATCAGAGGATAAAAGGCATTGCTGGCAACACCGTTCTCTTCGAAAAAGTTCTCCATTCCCTCGATCTGGTCTGCCGTAATATTCATCATGAAATGATTTGGCGTGTCTTCTGGAAGTTGTGCCTGCCAGTCATCGATAAGATCTGTTCTAAGCAAGGTCAAAATAAGTAATGACATGATAGTGATAGAAAACACCATTACTTGGAGCACGTTTTGTTTACGCCGGCGCCTGCTCGCCGTCATTGCCAACTTCCATGCGCTTCCGGCTTTCATGCCTACTGATCCACTGGAATGAAGCAGAATAAAAGAAACAATCGAAAGGAAAATGGCGATAGCAGAAACAGAGCTAACCAGCACAGAAGTAAGCACCAGATCCTGGCTGTACCAATAGATCAGAAATATCGACCCCAGAATGCCAAACACATATGGAATATTTGCAGAAATTTTTTGCTGACTCATATCCTTGCGAAGCACTCGTAAAGGAGGAGTCTCGCGCAGAGCCAATAGAGGCGGCAAAGCAAAGGAAAGTAAGCATATGACAGCTGTTAGAGAGCCAATTACGAATGGCTGAAGACTTGCTGGAGGTAAATCGATTGTCAGTACTGATTGCAGCAACTGCAATATTCCATGATGAATCAGCCAACCTAGAATACAACCGATGATCATTGCCAGAGCAGCGAGAACGAATTGAATAGACAAATAGATAAAACCAATTTGAGCTGATGTACACCCAAGCGTTTTAAGAATCGCTACATAGTCATAGTGTCGCTCGGAATAACGTTTGGCAGTGAGCGCTATGGCGACTCCGGCCAATAACACAGCAAATAGCGAACCCAGCAATAGGAAGCTCTCTGCCTTGTTCAGCGCATCACTGACTTCTTCGCTTTCATCCCTTACATCTCTAAGGCGATACTCACCCTCGTATTCAACTTCGAACCATTCGGTGAAAGAGTCTAAAATTAGCGGATCATCAGATGCAAACAAATACCTATAACTGACTCGACTGCCCAGCTGTACCACATTGGTTATTGCCACATCATCCATACTCAACATCAGACGTGGCCCAGCATTGTCGATCATTCCACCCTGCTGACGATCCGGCTCGGCGATAATTATTTTACTGACTTCAAGCTCGGCCTCACCCACAAACACCGAGTCCCCAACTTCTATCCCCAAAGCCGGTAAAGCTCGAGATTCAAGCCAGACTTCACCTGCTGGAGGTCCGCTCTGAATGGGCACGCCGCGAACGAAGGGTTGATCTGCAATTATTACTTCGCCGCGAAGAGGATAAGCTCCGCTCACGGCCTTGGCTGATACCAGCATATTTCCAGAATCGGAAAATGCCATCGAGGTGAAACTTAGGGTTTCTGCTGTTCGCAGCCCGCGGGACTGGGCTTCTTCAATAATCGATTGAGGAGGCTGGCGACCGCTTCCCATTACCCGGTCGGCAGCAAGCATATTTGCCGATTCCAGCAACAGGGCTTTCTCCAGCCTGTCGGTAAATAATGCAATTCCACTTACCGAGCTCACCGCCATTACCAGGGCGATGAATAATAGTCTCAGCTCCCCTCCCTGCCAGTCACGCCATAATAGTCTGAGAGCGAGCCGAAAAAGCATGGACAAAGACTTCCTGTCTACCAATTTGTGTACAGCCGCTTCGTTTCCTACTACATGAGATGATTCAGGCACTCACTGGCTCCGCATTTTTCACGTCGGCGACAACTTCACCGGCAACCAGGCTGACCATACGATTACATTTCTCCGCAAGCCGCTCGTCGTGGGTTACCAGTACCAGCGTAGTTGAGTATTCACGATTTAAATCAAAAAGTAAGTCGATGATCTTGCCGCCCGTCGCGGTATCGAGATTCCCGGTGGGTTCATCTGCGAATAAGATTTGCGCTTCAGTAGCAAAGGCTCTGGCGATGGCAACCCGTTGCTGCTCGCCACCAGATAACTGGTTTGGATAGTGATGCCAACGCTCATCCAAACCGACTCTGGCGAGTAGCTGCCTCGCCTTGTCCTTAGCAGCAGGGTCACCCTTCAACTCGATAGGAAGCATGACATTTTCAAGAGCGGTCAAACTGGGCAAGAGCTGAAATGACTGAAAGACAAAACCAACTAATTGACCTCTTAGCACAGCTCGCTGCTCTTCATCCATTTCCGCCAGGCTGTGCCCGTCAAGGAATACATCCCCTGAACTGGCCCCATCCAGACCGGCCATTAGCCCGAGGAGTGTCGATTTTCCTGAGCCGGAAGCTCCAACTATGGCGACAGTTTCTGCCTTTCCGATAGACAGGCTGACATCATTCAATATTGTTAATACACCTTCGGTAGTATCAACCCGCTTACATAATTTTTCGATTCGAATCATTGCTCTTAACTACTCTAAACTAGTTCTCTCTAAATCAGCCCAAACCGCCCTATTGGGCATTCATCTGGGTCAGCTAATTATAGGTCATTTAGACTTATGCCAAGCTCTCCTGAAGAGAAGCTTTGCAAGTACCGTCCGCCTCTATAAAATGGAGGCTAATCACCGTTGTGACCTATGCTGTACGTTAGCACGGCATACACGGTTTAACATATATCGAAAATACTTGTATGTCCGACACGATAAGCTCCCAAATTACTCGACTATTGGTTTATTTCATCCTGTTTACTGCCAGTTCTATGGCATTCAGTCTGGATGAAGATATTACCTTGCTGGTCTATGGCGATAGCCTTAGTGCTGCCTATGGCATCGAAGAGGAACAGGGTTGGGTTACTCTGCTCTCCCAGAAACTTGAAGACGAGCGGCTCTCTGTAATCGTAGTCAATGGCAGCGTGAGTGGAGAAACCACCACGGGTGGTCTGGTCAGGCTTCCAGCGATGCTGGAAAATTATTCCCCGGATCTGGTAATACTGGAATTGGGAGGTAATGACGGATTGCGCGGACTGCCATTGGAATTATTAAAGCAAAACCTTGAAGAGATGATCGATCTCTCAACAGAGAGTGGCGCAGAAGTACTGCTGACCGGAATACAGATTCCTCCCAATTATGGACCTCGCTACACCCTTCCCTTCTTTCGCCTCTACGCTGAACTTGCCAATAAAAAGGTGATTCCACTTGTGCCATTTCTGATAGATAGAATTCCACAACAGCCCGAACTGATGCAAAGCGATGGCATCCATCCCAAGGCAGAAGCGCAGTTTATGATTTTGGAAAATGTCTGGCCGGAACTAGAGCCGATGTTAGAAGATTTGTTAAGGAATTAGCCAGAAAAGGCGATCCCGATTCTTAGAATGACAATTGCATATTGTCCACCGGGTCAAAATCGAAACCCTTTGCCTCATACCAACGACGTAACACAGGAATATCTCCCTTGGCTTCGCCATAGAGTGACGATACCTGTTCGTCCCTGCAGAATCGAATTACTTCATCCAGCAAAGCTGAACCGACGCCTTGATTACGGTAGTTCTGTGAAACTTCGATATTTTTCAGGCAGTAACTGATCCTTGGTGCCTCATTCTCTTCAAGAGAACTGGAGAGTTGATGATTATTTTCTCCATTGGCGCTAAGTTGCGCGAAGCCTATCGTATTGACTCCACTGTATACCTTGAAAAACATCTGCGGCGACAAGCCTCTGGGCTTTGCCACTTTCACATCAGGTAATTCACAGCGCAATTGATCAAACATTTTTTATCCCGTCTTTCCTTCATACAAGGCCTGTTATAAGGCAATCTTAGGAGATAGCAGGAATCAAAATGTGAACAGGATCACACTATTGGGGAATATTGATCTGTGGCGCTAAAGTTGCAGCGTCACGGCCGAGGAAAAAGCTCTCTAGGAGGGTGCAATCTCTTTTCTTGCTCTGGATGCCAGTACATCTGTATCTTTCATTCTGAAAAGCATTATTGCCGAAGCCATGTTGCAGACACCAATCAGAAGCAAAGCTAGATCGTAATTTCCATAGAGATCGTAGTATCCGGCCACCAATACAGGACCCAGAGCTGACATACCAAAGGTAAACGGCATGGCTGTAGATCGAACCGAGCCGAGGTAGCGTCTGCCGAAAAAAGAAGCCCAGATAACCTCCTGAAGCGGCAACAGACCTCCCCATCCAATCCCCATCATCAGGAACGCTCCGTATACCAGAAAATCCATTTGCCGGCTGACACTGAAAACAATAAGCATTACCGATAAGCCGGTTACAGCTGCCCCAACTGCCGCAAGACGCTTTGGATTGTATCGATCTATCAATAACCCCCAGAACGGCTTGCTCAGAAATGCCGGAATAGAAGAAAGAGAAATCATTGACGAGGCAATGAGTCGTGAATATCCGGCATCGGTCATTAAGGGGATAGTTTGAATCAACATGACGGTGATGGAAATCTGGAACAAACCAAATGCAAGCACGAGAAAATAAAAGCTTGATGTGCGCATGGCCTGCGCCCGCGTCATGGATTTTGCATAGTCTGCTTTCGCAGCATGATCTCCGCCAGCTTCCACTTCTTGGGTGGATTTTCCATCTGGATGCAAATCGTGATCTTCCGGTTTCCTGCGAACAATCAGCGCCATTGGTAGAGCAGCGACAGCGGCTGCATAGCCCAGTATCTGCCAACTTTCGCGCCAACCAAACTGATCAACTAACCAACTAGTCAAAGGCGGCAGGACAATCCCTGCCAGAGAAATCCCCATTCCTGCCAGAGCTACAGCTCGCCCTCGGTGCTCCACAAACCACTTGCCCAGGGTTACATTAACCACCAGATTCCCGATCATGGCAGCTCCCATGGTGAGCATTACGCCATTAAGAACCAGCCACTGGGATAGAGATGTAATACTTCCCAAAGCGAAGCAGGAAACAGAGAGTATGACTCCTCCAACAAGGATGAACGGCCGCCCCCCATGACGATCGATATGAGAGCCGATTAGGAAACCGGTCCCGGCCAGAACCAGTTGACCAATTGAGCGGGAAGCTGAGAACTCAGCACGGGTCCAGCCAAATTCCTCAGTCATAGGAATCATGAAAGAACCAACTATGTAGTTGCTCATCCCCACGGCAATGAATTGAGTGACAAAGCCAGCCATGACAATGAGGTAACCGTAATATAGGCGATTTTGTTCTAGAGGCACGGGAGAACCATCAGCAGAGAGTTACAGGAGCCAGACTTGGAATGGATAATCAAAGGGTCAACAATATAGCGCTTGGTATTAATCGTTGCTATCCCTGTAGTAGATAAACAACATACTTGCTGCCCAGGCAAGGGCGAGTAATACCACAGCAGCCCCGAAATAATCGACCACCGTAGCTATGCGGATATCATATTCCAACATTCCAATCGGTCTAAGCAAATTTTCCCAATCATGCCTGCCAAGAGAATCAGCCCCGGTGCCTCCACCCAGTAGTGGCAGTCTCAAGGCTCGAGCATCGGCAATGTAAGGCGCAATATCCATAATACTTTGCCCAGCCCACCACAGGCAGATGGCTGCAGCAAAGCTGTCCTTGTTACGAATAAGGAAAGCCAACATTAGAAACAGGGGAACAATTACCTGAAAAAGACTACCGCCTAAAATTGAGCCATATCGACCGAAGGGAATGAAGAAGAAGTGTCCAGCTTCATGAAAAATCAAATCAACATTATGCAACCAGGACTGGCCGATGGCATTGGTTCTGAAATCCATGAGAATGAAATCCATTCCCCAGATAAGAAACCCGAAGAAGACTACGACGTACATTAGAAAATCACCTCGAGCCATATCGGGCTGAGGATGGAAAAAGAATGTCTTAATCCCTTTCTGCCAGGTCTGCTCTGCCGCCTCTTCCTCTAGCGCCTCTTCCAGCTCATGATCAACGAGCAGGCTCTTGATCCATTTACTGAAGACAAGACCACAGGACGGGCATTCCTCACTTGGCGCCTTATCCTGAGCCTGTCTTTCATATCCGCATTTTGGGCAGGTCTTGTACATGGGCAGCGATTTTACTGCCTTCTAGACGAAAAACCAAAAAATCTGAACTTAGAAGCAAAAAGTTATGAGGCTGGAGGGAGCTTCAATCGCGAGCAATCTAGGGGTTTCTGCTGCGACGCCGCGATTCATTGGCCTTATCTCTATTGCGATCATCTCGCTGGCTTCTCTGGGTATTTCGATTCGGAGCCGGTGTAGAGCGAGCGGCATTGGCTTGAGGCCTTTGCCGAGCGTCACTTCGAGGAGCCTGTGCCCGTGGAGCCGACTGCCGTTCAGTTCTGGGCCGATTATTCTGCGGCCTCGCTTGTCGCTCCAGAACAGGACTTCGTTGATCAAAGTCTCGACTGCCTGGAGTCACTCTCTCAGCTCGGTTTCGATTCGAATTTTCAGTTCGTGGCTGGCGGTTACCCGCGGCTGGACGACGCCGATCACCCTGATACCCCTGAAAGACTTCGGGAATTGCCTCTCGCCGCTCACTAACAATGGGTGCCCTGTTACGAGGGTTACTTCGGTCATTTTGTCGAGAACCCCTGTTGCGTGGAACTGAATTTCTGTTATTCCGAGAATTGAATGTCCGGTTGCTGGAATTTCTATTACTGTAGTTTCGGTTATTGTAATTTCGGCTGTTGTAATTCCGATTACGGTCATTTCGATTACTAAAATTCCACAGCCTGTTCCCAGAATTAAAGCTCCAATAGTTATAACTCCTGGAACTGTAATTCCATGAGTTGTTCCGGTAATTGCTAAACCCATTATTGTTGAATCTGCTATAACTGAATTCCTGCCAAAGTCGGCTAAACAAATCGCTCAACACCGACATCTCATCGTAAACGTAATTATTGTAGTCCTGACGATTGGCCCGCAGAAAAGCATCTTCCAAAGATTCGAATCGACGACTCACATCTCTGAATTGAGATCGAACATAAGAATTGCTTCGATTACGACGAAGAGCTTCATCTAGCTGCCTGGTTTCTCTTGCTAGCCTCTCTGCTTTCTGGCGAACACTTCCGTAATTTCGCACATAGCGTAATTCATAAGCTAATCGCTCCGAGACCATGCTCATCTGATTCGCTAAGCGGGAGAGTTCAAAGTGTGAAGCTGAGGCTGATGTTGGCATCAATAGAAACAAGCCGGAGGCAAAGACTACTGCAACTGCCGACCTGAACAAACCACGAAGAGGTGTGAAAACATCTCCACCGCGGTGCTTATGGAATAAATACCCTGTCTGACTCTCGGGATTCATACTGAAGTCTCCTGCAGGCCTTCCTGGCCCGAGTTCCCAATCTTGAGACTTCAGTGTACGGCTTCAGTCTGAACCCTAACTTAATGCCGGCACCAAAAGGGATTCGATTTCAGAGGCTTTCTCAATCCTCATTTCTGTTCTCACCAGTGATTCTCAAATATTTGCCAACAACCGTGGAGATGCCCATTTGCAGGCTCTCCACCACTAGTGCGTGACCAATAGAAACCTCTTTAACATTGGGTATTAGCAGAAATCTGGTAAGATTTTCCAGATCCAGATCATGCCCGGCATTAACTCCAATACCCAATTCTTCTGCCTTTGCGGCAGTATCCGCATATTGCCCCGTTATTTTTTCCTGATCAGGCGTACCGTAATTATTTGCGAAATCTTCGGTGTAGAGCTCAATCCTGTCTGCGCCTACCGCAAGTACATGAGAAACCAGAATCGGCGAAGGGTCGAGAAAGAGACTGCTGCGAATACCATGTTGCTTAAGCTCAGCAAGCACTGCTGTAAGCTGGTCCTTGTTGCCTGCTACATCCCACCCGTGATCGGATGTTAGCTGGCCCGGCTCATCAGGAACCAGGGTGCACTGATCTGGCTTCAGCTGAATAACCAGGTCCATGAATTCCCGAGAAGGATAACCCTCTACATTAAATTCAATTCCCGGCTTGGCTTTTAAGAACTCACCGATGTCAATTGCATCCTGACGAGTCACATGTCGCTCATCGGGCCGGGGGTGAACAGTAATCCCTTTTACGCCTAGAGATATGAGCTGATCAACAAATGCCAACACATTTGGGTAATCTCTACCCCGGGAATTACGCAGAAGTGCAATCTTGTTTACGTTAACGCTTAGCATTGTCATAATTTGTCTCGCTTTACATGCTTCTTCAGTATTTATTTCTTTTAATGCAGATTATTTCTGACATACGAATCTAAGGCAGTAGAAAATCCTGAATTATTTTCAGCACCAATTGGGGTTTCTCAGCGTGAACCCAATGCCCCGCTTCCATCACGGTCTTCACTTTGGCCTCAGGAAACAATTTTAGAATCTCTTCCTGTTGTGATGACTGGATATAATTGGAGTTTCCTCCCCTAATGAAAAGAACCGGCTTACTAAATATCTCATCACCAATAGGTTTTTCTCTCAGTCTGTCATAATTTTTTCGAATAGCGGGAAGATTGATCCGCCATTTATAAATTTCTCCTTCACGAACTAGATTTGTCAAAATAAAACTTCGCGTTGCCTCATCAGCGACAAATTTTGCCAATTGCTCATCGGCATCCTTCCTGTTGGAAATAGATGAAAAATCCAGGGACTCCATTCCATCCATGACATTCAAATGCCCATCTGCAGTACTGGAATAGCTAACCGGAGCGATATCCACTACCACTAGCTTTTCGATAATTTGAGGATCAGTCTGCGCCAGCTGCATAGCCACCTTGCCACCCATTGAGTGCCCCACAAGAAAGCAACGCTCTATTTGGAGATGAATCAATAGCTTCTTCAGGTCTTCTGCCATGACCTGGTAATTTAATTCATCATCTTGAAATGAGGCTCCATGATTTCGAAGATCCACTCCGTAGACAGCAAAACTCTCTGCCAGTTGTTTGCTATGCCAACCCCAATTACCGAGATTGCCAAACAAGCCATGGAGAATCACAAGCGGAGTTCCATCACTCGAGTATTTTCGATAGTTTAGCAGCACGGCTTATGCACTCTGATTTTTCAGGATTTCCATCACATCTTCATGATGGGACTTGGTTTTTACCTTAGCCATAATGTGAGAAAATCGGCCTTCCTTATCGATAATAAATGTCGATCGGATAACTCCCATAAATTCCCTCCCCATGAATTTCTTCAAACCCCAAATACCATATTTATCGGCAATAGCATGATCCTCATCGGAAAGCAGTGTGAAATTCAGATCATACTTGTCTTCGAATTTGGCTAGTCGCTTATAAGGGTCGGGGCTTATGCCTATAGCCACCGCATCCAATTTCGCCAACTGCTTCTTTGAATCTCTGAGCCCGCAAGCCTGAACGGTACATCCCGGCGTCATCGCTTTCGGATAGAAGTACAAAATCACATTAGACTTACCCTTGTAATCCTTGAGACTGACTTTGTTCCCCAACTGGTCCAGCAAAGTAAAAGCTGGTGCCAGATTGCCGATTTTTATCGCTGCCATTATTCGGTTTCCTTCCTACGTGTTTATTCAATAACTGAATCGAATAGCTGTATTAAATGTTGCGCCAACACATGCCATTTCTGGGGTATTAGCGCGAGGTATTATAGCTCTGTCGGTCCTTAACAGCCTATCGATACGTGCTATTATCGCTGCCATGAATTCTACCATCGGCTCCATAGTTATTCTTACCGGCGCAGGCATCTCAGCCGAATCCGGTTTGAGTACGTTTAGAGCCGCCGATGGACTATGGGAGAATCACCGCGTCGAAGAAGTTGCATCACCGGAAGGCTTCGCTAAAAATCCCCAATTAGTCTATGAGTTTTATAACCAACGCAGAAAACAGCTGCTTTCACCAGAGGTGAGACCTAATCCGGCACATACAGCCTTGGCTAAATTTGAGCATGAGTTTCAGGGCGAATTTCTCCTGGTGACTCAGAATATCGACAATCTCCATGAGAGAGCAGGCTCAGATAATGTGCTACATATGCACGGCGAAGCTCTGAAGATGCGCTGCATGAATTCACTCATGGTATTCGATATTCGAGAAGACATAGATTTCGACACCTGCTGTAGCTGCTGCAGATCCCCGGGCAATCTTCGCCCTCATATTGTATGGTTCGGAGAAATGCCTTTTCACATGAATCAAATCAATAAGGCTTTGGAAAGCTGCGACCTATTTGTTGCCATAGGCACTTCGGGTAATGTCTATCCAGCTTCTGGCTTCTATCAAACTGCAAAAATCCGAAGAGCTCATACGGTGGAACTAAACCTGGAAGAAACTGGATCCGGATTTGATAATCATGTTTACGGCAAGGCTTCAGAAATAGTTCCTGCATACTTCAGCCAGCTTCTTTGAGCTGAGCTGACGAAAAGACTATCAGCTTAGGTTAAAGGTCAATTTATTAGGGTTCTTTTTATTGGGGTCCTATTTATCAAGGTCTCATTTGTTAAGGATCTAATTGTTAAGGTCCTATATATTGAAGTTCTAAGGAGTACATATGTTACGCAAAATTGGAATTGGTCTTCTCGGCTTGGTGGTAGTAATAATTTTACTGTCGCTACTGGTCTACCTACTAACCATGGCGGAATCAGCCCCGGAAGGATCTGTCACCGAGGCATGGCTCGAACCTGGCCCCTATTCTGTTAGTAGTGTAGATACGGTGTTTGTTGATCAAAGCCGGCCAACAAACGAGAACAAAGGAGTAGCTGCCAAACCCGAGCGAACATTGGTAACAACTCTGTGGTTTCCGGAAGATGCGTCAGTGAACACTCCATTGATAATCCATAGCCACGGATTCGTCTCTGCCCGAAATGATCTGGCGTATGCTGCAGAGCACCTGGCAAGCTATGGGTACGTAGTTGCCGCCGCTGATTATCCGCTGACCAATGGAGGAACCGAAGGTGGACCAAATGCCGCTGATGTCGTCAATCAACCCACTGACATTTCTTTCCTTATCGATTCAATTCTGGCTTTGAGTGGCAGTGAGAAACCATTCCCCAGCGATATTGATCAAGGACGAATCGGCATAATGGGATACTCCCTCGGCGGGATGACAACTTCCATCGCCAGCTTTGATTCAAAGCTTCGGGATTCTCGAATTCGAGCAGCGGCATCAATCGCCGGACCTTCCGCACCATTTACCGCGGACTACTACAAAACTATCGATATACCCTTTCTAATGATTGCCGGAACATTAGATGCCCTTATTAACTACGAAGCCAATGCCGCAATAATTCCTGATCGTGTGCAGACCTCAGCACTGGTGAGAATTGATGGCGGCACCCACCTGGGTTTTGCCGGCATGTCTGAACCTTTATTGAGATTTATGGATCATCCCGATGGATTAGGCTGCGCCGCTGTTCTCTCTAATATGGACGAAGATCCCTATGCTGCTTTCCTCACCCTGGGTAATGAAGAGGACGGCATCTATATGGACCCTTCAATTCCTGAAGTATGCGAAACCATGCCAACTGAAAAAGCATTGCATCCAGCTCGCCAACAAATGATAACTAAAATGGCTCTTCTGTCATTCTTCCAGGCGATTTTCGCTGATAGCGAAACAAGTAGAAACGAAGCTTATGATGCATTTGCTGTTTCTTTGCCTAAAGACCTAGCCGAAGCATCTATCACTATTAGGCAATAAACAGATATATGTATTACAGAAGTGAGGAAAGCTCTGCGGGAAAATAAGGACGATTGCGTTCGTTCAATGAAGTGGCTGTTATTACTGCCTGTACAGCCAATTCCCCGCTTTCCTTTCTTCGAATATCCTGCTGGAAAGCCAGTTTTATCCGCGAAGCCTGATGGGCGGATACACTAACAGTAAACTCTTCGCCGGCGTGCAGGGAAGCCTTATAATCCAGTTCCGCGCGAATGACGACAATGATAATGCCTTGCTGAGTCAGTTCGGCGAAGCTGAGCCCCCTGCTTTCCAAGAACTCATGGCGGGCATGCTCTAAATAATGTTGATAAATCGCGTTATTGACGATCCCCTGCATATCACACTCGTAATCTCGTACTTTCATGTCCAACAGAAACGGGATGTCACTCATTATCTCTCACTCGACTAATCAGGGCAGGCACGTAAAGCCTATAGTAATAGCTAACAATCTGGAACCCACGGCCAAATTTTGCTACTTTCGGCAGCTGTAGTTAGAATTCGTGGTTAGAATACGTAGTCAAAACCACCGATTGAAATCACTTTAATTCAAAGATCCTTATGAGGAAGTTTATGATCAATTCACGTTTGAGCAAAGTTGCTTTTGCATCCCTGCTAACCCTGTCTTTCTCGCAGTTCAGCCAGGCAGACCACCACGGTGGCGCATCAGCACTATCTCTTGAAGACCTGATTGTAGCCAGTCACCGAGACGCAGCGAATATCCCCCGCAATGAGTTCCGTCACCCTGTTGAGACTCTGGGATTTTTTGGCATTGAAGCTGATATGACAGTCATCGAGATATTACCTTCTACCGGTTGGTATGCAGAGATTATCGCCCCTTTTGTTCGAGACCACGGTAAGTTCTATGCAGCTCACTTCTCTCCTAATGCCAGCGCCGCGTACATGCCGCGTATCCTGGGCCAATTTGAAGAAAAAATAACTGCCAACCCGGAGATCTACGGAAAAACTACCGTTCGCCACCTCAATCCTCCTCATGAAGTGGCAATCGCTCCCCCTGAGTCTGCGGATATGGCTCTCACTTTTCGCAATGTCCATAACTGGATAATGGCGGGTCAGGAAGATGATTTCTTCGCATCGTTCTATGCCGCACTAAAGCCAGGCGGCATATTGGGCGTTGTTGAGCATCGCGCCTTGCCCGATGCAGGCATGGATGTTATGCGCACCTCCGGGTATGTGACAGAGGCTTACGTAAAAGAAATAGCAGCCGCAGCGGGATTCGAATTCGTAGCCTCCTCAGAGATTAATGCCAATCCTAAAGACCCTACAGTTCATCCCGATGGCGTGTGGACCCTGCCTCCTAACTACCGAATGGGAGATCAAGACCGAGCAAAATATGCTGATATAGGTGAAAGCGATCGCATGACACTGAAATTCAGGAAGCCGATGTAGAGCGCAGCGAACCAAGTGCGCGATTAATCGCCACTTGTTTTTCGGTTCTTTATAATTGCTTATTAGCTCATAACAATCTTCATCGGAAAATACTTTAGCGAATCCAGCGTCCATTGGTGAAGCGTACTGGTATATGCATAATCAAAATCCTGATGCATGGACTCACGAGATGGATGCTCATCCGTTTGCAGAAACATTCTAAGAACAGAAATAGAACTAAGAAAAAGGGGGAGACCCAATGACTGCAAGAGTCCAGTTTCATTTTGATTTCGGCAGCCCAAACACCTATTACTGTCACAAGGTAATTCCAGAAATCGAAGCCCGAACCGGAGTAAAGTTTGAATACTTCCCCATTCTTCTCGGCGGGATTTTCAAGTCCACCAATAACAAATCACCTATGGAACAGTTTGCTGGCGTCAAGAATAAGAATGAGTATCAAGTTCTGGAAACTGAGCGCTTCAAAAAGAAGCATGAGATAAAGGAATTTAAAATGAATCCGAACTTCCCTGTGAATACGCTGTATATCATGCGTGGCGCCATCCACGCACAGAAGCACGGCTTTGGAAAAGAATATATTGATAGGCTCTACAGCTGCATGTGGGAGCAGGGCTTAAAGATGGATGATCCACAAGTAATTCACAAAGCTCTGAGTGACTGCGGTCTTCCTGCTGATGAAATCATTGCAGGGGCAGCAGACCCGGAGATAAAACAACAGCTAATCGACAACACGAATCAATCAGTAGAACGCGGCACCTTTGGTTCCCCAACATTCTATGTTGAAGATGAAATTTTCTTTGGCAAAGATAAGCTAGAGGATGTTGAGGCAGAAATTCTAACTGTTAATCAGGCAAGCTGATCTAGCTTAGTTATTAGAATCGTTACTAGAACCATCAACTCGATCGTAAATTAGAACAAGCTCAATAGCCTCGCGAAAAGAATCCGGCTCCAATACCATTTCCACTCGTAACTGACTTCCGTTATTGATCAGAGTATACGTTTCCAGAGTAAAGCCTCCATCTCTGGGCCGAGCTTCAACAATTATTGCTTCACTGTCGAAGTTGGCGAAAGAGAAATCATCGCCCCCCTCACTGTAAAAGTCATTCGCCGTAGTGCTACGCCGTCGCCCATCGGTATGAAACACCCGAAGCCAGCCGCCCTCATATTCAAAACGAAATTCAGGAGCCTGATAAGAAATGCTAAGCAAGTCATCATAGGAAATTCGATCATAAAGCTCCTGCTCCACCGGACCACCGCGATAGAAGTCTTCCTTGCGATTAAAAAACCCGCGGCTTCCTTTTCCTCCTCCTGCTTCAATAGCTTCCTCTACCTGGTCGTCGGTATTGTCGCTTAGCTCTTCATTAACAATCCAAGCGCCAAGAAACCCACTAACTATTGACTGGTCTTGAGCCTCTTGTGCAGTACTGCCAAAGAACAGAAGCACAACGAGAACGGCAAGCAAAATCTGGGAGTAGTTTTTCATTGAATTCAAATTTCTCTTAGCCAAGCTGAGATAGCTTGCCCGATTTCGTCCGGAGAATCTTCCTGTAAGAAATGATTTCCAGCCACAGTGACTTCTTTCTGGTTTGGCCAAGATCGACAAAATTCTCTTTGCGGGCCTATTAGAATTGCTCCTGGCTCTGCATTGATAAACAGTTTGGGCAAGTCACTTTGAGACAGCCAGTCTGCATAATTTTGCACTATCTCCGTTACGTCTTCTGGCTCTCCTTCGATTGGTATTTGACGTGGCCAGGTTAGCGTGGGCCTTCTATCTTCTCCTGAATTTTTGAAGGGGCGCCGATAAACATCCATTTCTTCATCAGTGAGGTCTCTTAGTATGGATCCGGGCAGCACGCGCTCCACGAAGGTGTTTTTTTCAAGCACCATGTCTTCACCGGCACTGGATCGAAATCCTTGAAAGACACCCCGGGCGGCTTCCGGCCATGCATCCCAAGTGACCGGACGCACAATACCTTCCATATAGGCGATACCTTTGATGCTGTCACGATGTCGATTCGCCCAATCAAAACCAAGTGCTGAGCCCCAGTCATGAATTACCCATGTGACATTATCCGTCACCCCAAGCGCTTCCAACGCCCCATCTAGATATTCCCGATGCTCGACAAAGGAATAACTATTGGCACCTGAATCTTGCAGCTTCTCAGAATCTCCCATTCCAATAAGATCAATTGCGATGCAACGGCCCTGATCCTGAAGGTGAGGCATGACATTCCGCCATAAATAGGAAGACGTGGGGTTTCCATGCTGGAAAATAATAGGATCACCCTCCCCCATTTCCACATAAGCCATTTTCTTTCCCTTAACCGTAATGGTCTTCTTCGGATGTTCCTTGGAGCTAATCATGGTATTTCCTCAATTAAGTTGCTGGCATGAGAATAAACCGCTCGACACAGCTTTACAATTCATCTGCTGGCCTCTATCAATTGATCATGGCCCTGATTATCGGATATGCTCCCTGACCTAACTTTCAATAGCAAAGCTACAAATACAGTGGGGAATACCAGAATGACTATGCAGAAAACACCTCTTTTAATGTCTCGCATCCTTGGCAGAGGTGCCGTATTGGACCCGGAAGTAGAGGTCGTCACCAAACAGATCGATGGAATGCATCGACAGACTCTCAAGCAAACCTGGGACCGCGCTAATCAGGTAGCTCATGCCTTGAATGCTCACGGCATTGAAGTGGGCGACAGGATCGGTAGCTTCATGTGGAATAACTATCGCCACCTCGAGCTATATCAAGGCCTGCCCTCCATGGGCACAGTGCTTCACACTCTGAATATCCGTCTGTCTTCTACTGATCTGGAATACATCATCAATCATGCTGGTGACAGAGTGATTTTCGCAGATGAAGATTTATTACCCCTGCTAGAGCCGCTCTGGGGCAAGATTCCCTGCGTTGAGCTGCTGGTGATCTGTCGAAATGGAGAAAGCGGCGAATCCTCTTTTGAAAATCAGGTGGACTACGAAGATTTCATTGCTGGTCATCCAACAGAATATGATTGGCCCGAGATCGACGAGAATTCTCCCATGGGGCTTTGTTATACATCGGGCACCACGGGCAAACCCAAAGGGGTCATGTATACCCATCGATCGACTTATTTACACACTCTTACCGAAAGCCTGACCGATTCCATGGGACTTTCAGCTCTGGATTCGCTGCTGGGAATCGTGCCCATGTTCCATGCTATGGGCTGGGGGCTACCTTTTGCAGCCTCAATGCTAGGTTGCAAACAAGTTATGTCCCATCGCTTTATGACTCCTGACTCCTTTCTGGGCCTGATGGTAGACGAAGACGTTACAGTATCTGCTGGCGTACCAACGATCTGGCAAGGTGTCAGAGCTATTCTTGACGCCAATCCAGATAAATATGATCTCGGCCAACTGGCTCGTCTCACTTGCGGCGGCTCGGCTCCACCGGTTGAGATGATGCGCTGGTACTGGGATTCCTATGGCATTGAGGTAATTCAGGGCTGGGGCATGACTGAAACCAACCCTCTTGGCACTCTCTCGAGGAAGGTTTCAAAACGCTCTCAATTGAAGCTCACCGAAGATCAGCAATTCGAAAACATTGCCAAGGCTGGTTTAGCTATGCCGGGGCTCGAAATTGAAATTTTCGATGAAGAATGGAATCGCCTTCCCCACGACGGTGAAGCGGTTGGTGAATTATGTATTCGCGGCCCGTGGATTGCCGCTGAGTACTATAACGATCCTCAACCGGAAAAGTTTCACGATGGCTGGCTGGTCACTGGCGATGTCGCCATGATTGATTCCGAGCAATATATTCTTATCGCGGATCGATCAAAGGACCTGATCAAATCAGGTGGAGAATGGATTTCTTCGGTTGATCTGGAAAACCATATAGTTGGATTTCCTGGTGTGATGCAGGCTGCCGTTGTCGCCCAACCCCACCCCAAGTGGGACGAACGTCCGGTTGCGTTGGTTATCTTGGCAGAAGGTGTTGAACTGGATCAGTCTGCTGTACTGGAACACTGCACAAAGATCTTTGCCAAGTGGCAACTACCTGATGAGATTATCGTGACTGATGCGATTCCTCTGACTTCCACGGGTAAGATCGACAAGAAGACTATTCGCGCCAATATGGCGGCTGAGGGTTATCAGCTTCCTGATTTACGCGGATGAATCTAGTCTCTTAGAAAAATACAAAAAGCCGGCTGCAGGAAAAATCTGTAGCCGGCTTTTTTGTGCACGGTGCTTAGACCGAAGTCTTGAAATGAAATATTTTTCTGCCTGTTTATTGCCCGGGATCGGTAGGCGCGTAGTCAATGCCCTCGCTATCTGCTCTTCTGGCACCGGCTAGAATTCCTGGCAAGGCATAGTTGCCTTCATGGCAGGCATATTCAAATACCTGTTCGCCGTTGGCATTCATGGGCAGCTCACCACTCCAGGGCTGAGAATAAACCCGAGGATCGTCAACGGTGAACTGATACAAAATTGTATCTTCAGCCGTTCTGGTGAATCGCTCGGTAACCTCCATTTCCATTGAGCCATAGAAGCGATGCTCCAGTGAGGAGCGCAAGCTTTGTTGAGGGTGAAAATTGGTGGTGACTACTACCAATGTATCGTCTTCGTAGTAGCCAACAGAATCACCCAGCCATGGATTCAGAGACGGCTGCTGATGATCCTGATTCATTCTAACGATGCGGGCGTCATGATTCATTTCTGCCATTAGAACAACATAGGAATCAGTCTGAACGATTTGAGTTAAGTTGTTGTAAAGAACAGGCAGCTTAGGAGGACCACCGGATGAGCCAAAACCCACCATGCAGCGCTCTCCCAAAGGTCGCACTTCCGGGCCATCATAGGATTGCCTTTGCTGCATCGCTGCTGCGAACAGAGTGCGCCCCTGTTCGCTATAGGGCAGGCGGCCATCTTCCGGATCCACCAGAATAGATGTACGAATCTCGTCATTCACTACAGCAAGACGTTCGCCCGGGTCCATCCAGAAGGTGTTATAACCGCCGACGTTCCGGCCTGTTGTAGGCGCTTCTCGGTTCGGATCACTGGGCCGGTTACTGGCTTCGTTTCTTGCCTGCACTCTTGCTTCAATTTGAATCGCTTCTTCTTCGCTAATAACTAACTCGCCGCCAAAGCGTTCTGCGCGCTCTAAATTAGTCTGCGTTGCTATGGTCCAAGTACCTTGAAAGTCAGGTGCACCAAATTCTGTTCTTGGCGTGATGTACCCTGTTTCCGCAGCAAAACTATTAGCCATCATTAGAAAAGTTGCTATACAGAGAATTGCCTTTTTCATGTGCGAACTCCTGCTTTATTGATGGGCGTCATACCAACGCCTCGACCTTAAATTGTTCTTTATATCTCTCTTTATATCTCTCTTTATATCTCTCTGGCGATTAACAGCTTCATTATCTCATTGCTGCCGCCATATATTTTTTGAATACGACTATCCGCGTACATCTTGGCAATGGGATATTCCATCATGTATCCATAGCCTCCAAAAAACTGTAAACACTCATCCACTATTTCGCATTGCTTCTGAGTAGTCCACCATTTCGCCATCGCTGCTGTTGCGCTATCTAATTTTCCTTCGGCCAATTTCATCGCGCAATCATCTACAAATGTTCTTGCCAATTTCGCTTCGGTATATCTCTCTGCCAGACGAAACTGAGTGTTTTGGAAATCGAGGATACGTTTCCCAAAAGCCTTTCGATCTTTCACATATTCACTGGTTAAACGCAGAGCTTTCTCAATTGCTGCACAAGCTCCTGCAGCTATTATCAAGCGCTCTTGTGGAAGTTGCTGCATAAGCTGTACAAAGCCTTTTCCTTCCGTGTCTCCCAGCAGGTTCTCTACGGGAACTTTTACATCTTCGAAGAATATTTCCGAGGTATCCTGAGCCTTCATGCCGAGCTTCTCCAGGTTACGCCCTCTGGAAAACCCACCTTCGCCTTCAACTATATCGGTTTCCACCATGATCAGGGAAATTCCCTTGCCTGATTCGGCGGGGTCAGTCTTTGCGACTACGCATATCAAGTTTGATGTCTGACCATTTGTTAGAAAAGTCTTTTGCCCATTCAGTACATAATGATCACCCTGACGAATAGCCGATGTTTTCACAGCCTGTAAATCAGAGCCGGTTCCCGGTTCAGTCATGGCTATGGCAGAAACGATTTCTCCTCTTGCCATTGCCGGTAGCCATTTTTGCTTCTGCTCTTCGGTGCCATAGGAATTGATATAGTGCGCAACAATCCCTGAATGCACTCCATTTCCAAAACCGGTGATATTGGCGTAACTGAGTTCTTCAACCAAAACCATCTCATGTTTGAAATTGCCGCCTCCACCGCCGTACTCTTCCGGGATTGAGGCGCAGAGTAATCCTGCTTGCCCTGCTCTTAACCAGGCTTCCCTGTCCACGAAACCCTGCTTTTCCCATTTCTCCATGTGGGGAACAAATTCCTTCTGCAGAAAACGAGCAACTGCATCCCGCATGATCTGCAATTCCTCATCCATCCACGGTGATTTAATATTTTCCAATAGCATTGCGAAACCCTAGCTCTCTACCGAACTCATTCGTTCAATAATCATGGCATTGGCGGTACCACCCCCTTCACAGATGGAGATGAGACCGTAACGGCCCTCTCTTCTCTCAAGCTCATGCACCAGTGTGGTCATGAGTTTTGCTCCAGTTCCACCCAGAGGGTGGCCCAGTGCCTGCGCTCCACCGTTAACGTTGAGTTTATCGAGATCTGCGTTGACCGCTTTCGCCCAAGCAAGTGGTACAGAACCGAAAGCTTCATTCACTTCATATAAATCCATATCATCAATACCAAGCCCTGCCTTCTCTAACACCTTCTTCGTGGCGGGTATCGGACCTTCCAACATAATGACCGGATCGGACCCAACCACAGCGAGGGAGTGTATCTTTGCACGAACTGGCAAATTATATTTTTTGATTGCATCTTCGTTCGCAACCAGTATTGCTGCCGAACCGTCGCTGATCTGGCTAGCTGTTCCTGCCGTTATAACTCCACCTTCTCTCAAAGGATTTAGGGATTGCATGCCTTCAAGACTAGCTTCAGCGCGAATTCCTTCATCAGCTGTATGAACGTCAGCACTGCCATCTTCAAGCTTGATATTAATAGGAACGATCTCGTCCTTAAAATAGCCTTTTTCAGTTGCCGCTGCCGCTCGTTGGTGGCTGGCTAAACCAAAGGCATCAAGTTCATCCCTTGAAACCTCGTATTTTTCCGCTAGCAATTCTGCTCCATCAAATTGACTGAATTGTATGCCGGGATATTGAACTTCCAGTCGCTCGCCTTTCGGTTTACCGCGCCCGTGCTCTAGACCGTCTCTTACATTTGAGCCAATCTCAACCGTGCTCATAGCTTCTACACCACCTGCAATGACAACATCCTGCGTACCAGACATAACAGCCTGGGCTGCAAACTGAATAGCTTGCAAGGATGAACCACACTGGCGATCCACAGTAGTTCCTGGAACTTCTAAATCCAATTTTGATGAGAGCGAGACATTACGTCCCAGATTGCTTGCCTGGGCTCCAATCTGCATCACTACACCGAAGATCACATCATCGACGGCACCGGTAGGAATACCCGTACGATCCACTAATTCATCAACCACTATGGCACCCATGTCCACCGGATGAAGATTACTCAGGCGACCTTTCTTTCTTCCTGTTGCGGTGCGAACTGCACCAACTATATATGCATCTGCCATTTTAAAATCCTTGTTCCCTTTATGTTTACTTTACTATGTTCTCTTTTCTCTCGAATAATCGCTGCCTGTTTTGATAGTCTTAGGCAGGCATACGAATCGCTGAGTCCAGTCGAATTGTCTCACCATTCAAATAAGTTGCTCCTACGATATGTGCAACCTGATGAGCAAATTCATCGGGATTTCCCAATCGTTTCGGAAACTGTGTTATTGCGATTAGCGGATCTCTTACTTCATCAGGCGCCTTGGCCAATAATGGAGTCTCGAATACACCCGGCGCGATGGTATTCACCCGAATGCCGCGCTTGGACAAGTCACGGGCAATTGGTAGGGTCATGGAAACTATGCCGCCCTTTGAGGCAGCGTATCCCGCTTGTCCGGTCTGACCATCGAATGCTGCGATGGAAGCAACATTTACGATAACACCACGCTCGCCATCTTCAGTAGCTGGCTCATTTAATTGCATCACTTCGGCACAGAGTCGAAGCACATTAAATGTACCTATCAAGTTAACCCTGACAATGTTTTCGAATTTTTCCAGAGGCATTGGCCCATCCCTTCCAACGGTTCGGGCAGCACCGCCGATACCAGCGGAATTCACATTGATGTGAATCGTTCCAAATTTCTCTTTCGTCCTGGCAACGGCTTCTGCAACCGCCACTTGGTCAGATACATCACCGGCATGGGAAATTGCCTTCTCTCCGAGTTCAGCCACCGCTGCATCCAGTGCCTGCTGATTCAGGTCAAATAGCATGACGTTGGCGCCTGCCGCAATGAAGTTTCTCGCCGTAGCAAGCCCGAGACCTGATGCGCCTCCAGTAATGAGGGCTGTCTTATTCGCTAAATCCATCTTTTTCCATTCTCTCAAATCGTATAAAGGACGCATGAGAATAGTGTATCCGCTGAAAAAGAGAAACCCCTTATATCAGTAAGCAAGAAGTGTTTTGAGCTGAATTCCGGCTAGCCTAAGACTAGATTTTCATTTACCACCCCATTCCCATATTATTATAGCCATATTTGTATTTTAGCTGGGGATAAATAGATGGGAGCCCTAACGGGAATCAAGGTTTTGGAGATGGCCGGAATAGGGCCTGCTCCGTTTTGCTCTATGATGCTTGCAGACATGGGCGCCGAAGTAATTCGTATTGATCGACTCAATCAGAAAGGTACCGGCCATAGAGGGAATATCCCTCTCAGAAGCCGGCGTTCAATTGCCCTCGACCTGAAAGATCCGGTTGCCGTGGAAACTGTTCTTAGGATGGTGGAGCAATCTGACGTCATTCTTGAAGGCTTTCGACCTGGCGTGATGGAAAGATTGGGATTAGGTCCTGATGTCTGTCTGCAGAAAAACCCCGGAATAGTATTCGGCCGAATGACCGGATGGGGGCAGGAAGGACCGCTAGCCATGGCTGCGGGGCATGACATAAACTATATTTCTATCGCTGGCGCTCTGGGCGCAATGGGCCATGCCGACAGACCACCCGCGCCACCCCTCAATCTGGTTGGTGATTTCGGTGGTGGAGCTATGTATCTACTCACAGGAATTCTCGCCGCATTACTTGAACGAAGCAATTCTGGGAAAGGTCAGATTATTGATGCGGCGATGACCGATGGTACGGCAAGCTTACTAAGCCCGGCTTATGGCATGATGGCGATGGATATGTGGACCACCAATAGACAGGATAATAAACTAGACGGCGGCGCCCATTACTATGGCAGCTATGAGTGTAGCGATGGTAAATATATTTCTATTGGGTCTATCGAACCCCAATTTTACGCCTTACTTTTGGAGCTTTGTGAGATTGAAGACAAGGAATTTGAACTTCAGAATGATAAACAGCACTGGCCCTCGCTCCGCAAAAAACTGGAATCTCTATTTATAACTAAAAGCCGAGATCAGTGGTGTGTATTACTGGAAGCCACAGATGTATGCTTTGCTCCTATTCTTGATTTGAAAGAAGCGCCAGATCACCCACATAACCGATCTCGCGGAACTTTCGCAGAGCATGACGGTGTGTTGCAACCTGCACCGGCACCAAGATTTAGCCGGACACCATCATCTATCAGTGCAAGGCCCTGTTTGGCGGGCGAGCATTCCGAAGAAATCCTTTCAGATTGGGGCTTTAGCGCCGATGAAATAGAGCAACTGAGGACCGAAAACGCAATTTAATACAACATCATGGAAAACCAAAACCTCATAATCGCTCTAAGCCTTGTTGCCTTGATTACGGGCACCGCTTTGCTTGTAAATTGGGCAGCGAATCGCACAATTCCTGGACTATTAAAAATCGCGGCCGGCTCCATAATTACCAGTGTGGGTATTCTTCTAATGTCCATGCAGGGCACCATCTCTCCGCTCATTTCAATTATTATTGCCAACGCCTTGCTATTAGGCGGACGTATTCCAACACTTATGGGAATTGCCACCTTTTGGAATCAGGAAAAAACCAAACTACCTCTCTTTACTGGAGCATGGCTGGTACTCACCCTAGTTGGCTTTGTCTACTTCACGCTGGTCGATGAGTCTACACTTTGGCGCATGCGTATCTATACAATCATGATGGTGATTTTCGATATCTGTAACGTATTTATACTAACTCGAGGAATTCGCATCGAAAGAAAGCTGAGACCAGCTATATCTATCAGTGCAAGCTATGGGGCATATCTTCTTGTCACCTTATTCAGCTTTAATGCTGTCGCCGAATTCACCTTGATGTTCTTGCGCTCGGGCACTCCACTTGGGACGGATGATCCCGGCACCTCGATATTGTTAATCGGCTCTATCGTAACCCTGACAGTGTTCACCTTCGCCATAGTCATCATGACTATGGAAGAGATGGCGGCCGAGCATCATGAAAACTCGATCTATGACCCCATTACCACTGTGTTGAACAAGCGGACACTAGTGGAAGTTGGCAACAGGGTACTCGGCGTTGCGCTTCGTTATACCAAGCCGGTTTCCTTGCTCACAATTGAAGTGACCAACCTGAACGAGGTAATTGATGCTTACGGGATTAAAGTAGGCAATGAACTATTGCGACACTTCGCGCTAATGGCTAGTGACCGAAGAAGAAATGAAGATGTATTGGCTCGATCGGGGCCAAAAACTTTTCACATGCTCTTGCCTGGAGTTGATGAGATCGGCTCACAAATTGTGCTAAAGAAAATCAAAGACTCTCTTGGCTCCGAAGAATATGTCTACAGGGGCAATATCATTAAGGTCCAAGTCGCTATCGCAATCATCACCAAGCGAGAAGAAGAATTACATTTGCAACAGATGCTTCAAGAAGGTGATGTAGAATTGCTAAGAGTAAAAACCGCGACTCTCGCCCTCAGCTAAACTTTTCAATCTACTCAAGCCACACCCCACCCAACTATGTAATAGGGATGTATGTCATGCAGTTCAATTCCATTTTGTATGAAATAAAAGAACAGATTCTCACCATCACTCTAAATCGCCCTGAAAAAATGAATTCCTTCACCGTCGAAATGGCGTACGAGCTAATGAGTGCATTCAACCTGGCCAGTGAAGACGATGACATTAGAGCTATTGTCGTAACAGGAGCAGGTAAGGCATTTTGCGCCGGCATGGATCTCTCCTCTGATGGAAACGTGTTTGGACTGAATGAAGACATCAAACCCGACATGGAAGATATGAGGACTCGGCTGGATGACCCGGAGATCGAAAGTGGCGTGAGAGATACAGGCGGGCAAGTGACTCTGGCCATCTACGACTGTAAGAAACCCGTCATAGCCGCGATAAACGGCGCTGCTGTCGGAATCGGTGCCACTATGACATGCGCTATGGATATAAGATTAGTCTCTGCACGAGCTAGAGTAGGATTCGTTTTCAATAAAATTGGCATTACACCTGAAGCCTGCTCCAGCTGGTTTCTTCCCCGTATTGTAAATATGGGCACTGCACTTGAATGGATCTACAGCGCAGAGCTCATAGAGGCAACAGAATTGGAACGCCGCGGTTTTGCCAATTCGGTAGAGAGTGGTGATGAGCTATTGGAAAAAGCCTATGCAATAGCCAGACGCATTAGCCAGCACAGCCCGGTGGCCATCGCTCTGACACGACAGATGATGTATCGCAATGCAGCGCAGCCCCACCCTATTGAAGCCCATCGAGTAGATTCCCTCGCCATTTTCTATGCCAGCCAAATGGGGGGCAAGGAAGGAGTAAATGCCTTTCTGGAAAAACGCCCGGCGAAGTACAGCGACAAGGCCAGCGACATGCCTGCTTTCTATCCCTGGTGGGATGCTTAAGCTGACAATCAAATAGATAGCTACTGCCTGGAACTATAAGTTATTCTGTTCGCCTGTTTGTTTCAAATCAGCTTGCTTCAAAATAAGTAGCTGCAATACAAGTATTTTTAAAACAACCAAGCTAAGTAAAATTACCAATCATCGGCTTACGCAGAGAGCAAATATGCAAGACACAATTGAAAAATCACTAGCAACTTCTGGGCGTGTTTTGCTTGCGCTGTACTTCCTCGTGTTTGGCGCGCAGAAAATATTTACTTTCGATTCTATGTCCACCTACATGGCTGGTCATGGCATGGTTATGGTGTCTTTTTTCCTAATCCTCACCATATTTATTCAAGTAGGTGGTGGCGCTGCTCTGCTGCTTGGGTATCAAACAAAATTTGTCGCATTCATTCTGGCGGGCCTGACTCTGGTGATTAGCCTCGTCATGCATGATTTCTGGACTCTGCCGGCTGGAGAGCTGCAAACAGGCCATGAAACCCAGAATTTTGTGAAGAATATGGGGATAATGGCCGGGTTATTGGTCACCGCAGGCATGGGTGGTGGTGCCTGGAGCCTTGATAATCGCAAATCTGCCTCAATTTAACTCTATCTACCCAAATTTAACTCTATATGCTCCTTACTGTGGCGCTTTTGTATTAAGCTTGCTTTCAGGTAGGAACACTTACAATTCACCAGGTCAGGAAAATTTGGATCTTAATAGCAGTAACACAGGAATCGAACGAATGAATTTTGGAAAAATCCTAGCAGTACTCTGCCTCACCACCCCTCTCATTGCTTGCGAAAGTATGTATGTAGATGACGGCATTCCAAGAATTCGCTCTCAAAAAGATGTGGATGAATACAACGCCACAGTGAGCTCGAATGGTGAGAAACTAGTTTGCACAAGAGAGAGAGTAGTTGGTTCCAATTTTCGTCAATATTTCTGCATGACTCAGAACCAACGTGATCGATTGGCAACTCAAACCAGAGAAGATTTGGATGCTACTTTTCAATAGATATCAAAGAATGCTTGTACCAATTACTCGACTCGAATTGCAACATAACATGACTAGGAGAAAAATCTGATGATCATGGTTCAATCGACATTTCATATTTTGCCTGAGTCTCGAGCAGAACTTCTCGAGTTAATGAAGGAAATGGTTCGCCTTTGCCGCGAGGAACACGGCTGTCTGAGCTACGAGTATTTTGAAGGGCTAACCGATGCTAATCAGATAATCCTCTTGCAGGAATGGGAATCCGCGGAAACTTTGCAAGACCATTATCAAACCAAGCACATGGAAGATTTCATCAGGCAATTGGGCGACTATCTGGAAAGTGACGTTGTTACTCGCAGCTATGTTTCACCGGATGAACCTCCGGTCGCAAATAAGCTTAGCGATGAGAAAGCTAAACCGGAACAGACAATTCACTAAGTCCTTCGATACAGCATGACCTTTCTATTAAATAATTAGAACAGACTCAGCCAATAATAATGGATCGGCGATAGTCGACGGATCAAAACATGTTCTATAGTCTTCAGGGCGACCAGAAGGTCCCTCTCTCCGAAAGTGAAAATCTGCGTCTGGTCAAATGGCGCATCTCTACATTCTGGGTCTGCCTGGTTGGATATGTTGGCTACTACATTTGTCGCGGCAATCTAGCAGCAGCTTTCCCCCTCCTCGAAGAGGAATTTGGCTATTCAAATACTCAATTGGGATTAATCGCCTCTCTATCCGAGATGGCTTACGCGGCTGGCAAGTTTATTAATGGGCCCTTAGCTGACCGCATTGGTGGCAGGAAAATTTTCTTGATTGGCATGGCCGGGGCAATAGTCTGGAATATTGTATTTGCCTTTTCAGCTAGCCTTGCCGGCTTCATCATTGTCTGGTGTTTCTGCCGCTACTTCCTCTCTATGGGATGGGGAGGCTTAACCAAGACTATAGGCAATTGGTATCCAAGAGACCGCAATGGCACGGTTATGGGCTTAATCAGTGTGAACTTCCAGTTCGGCGGCGTTGCCGCCACATTGTTTGCCGGTTTTCTTGTCGCTTCAGGAGTGTCCTGGCAGGGAGTTTTTATATATCCGGCATTGGTACTCAGTGTAATTCTACTGTGGTCATACCTTGCCTCAAAATCAGGGCCAGCTGCTGTAATTCCTGGCGCTCTTGTCACTGAAAATGAACTGTCCAAAGAACAACTTGCAGACTATGGCGATGAAGAACAACCGGCTGTCTCCACAATCTTGAAAACACTGATCGCCCTACCCATCTATCGCCAGCTTCTTGTGTTCAGCTTTCTCACTACATTGCTTCGTTCAGTATTCCTTTTCTGGACACCAAAATTTTTGTTCGACATTGGCTTGGGAGCAAGCAGCGCAATTCTTCGGTCCGCCATATTTCCATTATTAGGCGTTCTCGGCACTGTCTTTATTGGATGGTATACAGATCATCATGCAAAGAACGGCGACCGAGCAAGAATGATGTGGATGATGTTGTCGGTTCTCGTACTGTGCATGGTAGCAATCTCCTTGCTGAGCGCATCGGAAACACCAAACTTCAACCTGATTCTATTTTTTCTGGGAGCCAGCGGCTTCTTCTTGCTGGGTCCTTACTCCATGAGTAGCGGTTGCCTAACACTGGATATTGCAGGAGCCAAGGGCGCTGGCTCCTGTACGGGCATTATAGATGGTATGGGGTACATAGGCGGGGCGATAGCCGCTTTCGCCGCTGGCGCCATGTCAGACTATCTGGGCTGGTCTCAGGTGTTCCTGGTACTGTCGGTATTTGCCCTGATTTCAACTGCTAGCGCCTGGTTCATGTCCCGAGGATTTCAAAAGATCGCTAAGGCTTGAAACCCCTGAAACATAAAATAGAGAAATGAAAGCTTGAGCTTATTGCTGAGCTTCAAACTCAATAATCTCTTCGGTTATCTTTCTTGATAGAGGGTTAGTGATTGGAAAGCTCTAATCATGGGAGCTGAAGTAAGAACTAATCTGCGAACTCACCTTTATCAAGACGCTTAAAATACTCTTTCGCAGATGCTCTTACTCTAGGCGCTAATACTATGGTGGAAAGCATGGTCGGAATCGCCATAGTGGCATAAACGCCATCAAACAGATTGATGATGGCATCCATAGAAGCTACCGCTCCCACCGTTATCAATGCCATATAGGTCCACATATAATACTTTTGCTTGGCTGTTCCAAATAGAAATCCCATACACTTACTGCCGTAGTACCAATAAGTCAGCACGGTAGTGGTACTCAATATCAAAACCATGACCAGCACCAGATAGGAACCAACACCAGGGAAAGCCTGTTCATAAGCTTGTGAAGTCATGGAGACTCCCACTGCATCTCCCTGCCAGGCTCCAGTTACCAGCAGCGCCAACGCTGTACAGGTACAGACAATCAGGGTATCGATTATTGGCCCTAGCATTGCCACCAGCCCTTCACGTGCTGGCTCATTTGTCTTCGCCGCACCGTGGGCGAGAGACTCTGTACCAATACCTGCCTCGTTGGAAAAAACACCACGCTGGACGCCAATCAAAAGCACCGCTCCAATGCTTCCTCCAGCTACTGCTTGACCAGAAAAAGCATCGGTAAAAATCAGCAAGAACATGGCCGGAATCTGATCCATATTATTGAACAGCAATGCACCGGTAATTACGAAATAAAATACCACCATACTGGGCACCAACTTACCGGCCACAGCAGAGACTCGCTTGATCTTTCCAACGGCAATCGAGAAGAGGACGATTGAAAGAATAATTCCCATGGTCAGATCGAAGGAGAAATGATCGTCACTGCTAGCCAAGCCTGCCGGAATTGCGATTACGTCTCGGAGAATCTGAACCAGTTGATTAATCTGAAACACAGGTAATGTGCCGAACATACCAGCGATAGCGAACATCCATGCCAGCGGAAGCCAATGTTTGCCAAGAGCTTCGCGAATTACATACATGGGCCCGCCCTGCAGTTCGCCGCTATCATCGTAACCCCGATACATAATGGCCAGAGAAGCAGTGTAGAACTTGGTAGAAATACCCACTAATGCGGTAACCCACATCCAAAATACTGCCCCTGGACCACCTACCGTGATTGCCACTGCTACACCGGTAATATTGCCGAGGCCAATGGTTCCCGCTAGAGCGGTAGCCAAAGCGCGATAGTGAGTAATGTCTCCTGCTGCATCTCCTGACTCGGCGGAATATTTACCCCGTAATAAATCGAAGCTGTGCCTGAAATAACGGAAGTGCTGCATGCGGGAATGAACCATAAAGAAAAAGCCGCCGCCTACGAGGAGCACCACCAGAGGTGGTCCCCACATGAAGCCAGCGAATGCTGCGAGAGCAGTTTCTATTTGATTCAAAGAAGATTCTACAGAATTAGTTTAATAGACACTTGTTAGGAGAGTGTGTGAGCTAGAAACTACGAGGCCGCTTACGCGGCCTCGACTTGCACAACTATTGTTCAGCTGCTCTGGCATCCGCTTCCAGCCTGCGGGCACCTGCAAGAATAGCCTTCATTGCGTAGTTGCCTTCGTGACAGGCGTACTCATATAGATCTTCACCTGTATACATTGGCATCTCTGAAGTCCAGGGCTGAGTGTACAGATCTGGATCATCGATAGTGAACGCATAGTGAATCTTGTCATCGGCAACGCGAGTGAAGCGTTCGGTCAGAGTAATATTCTCTGAAATCATCTGCTCCTTATCTACCTGCCATGGATTGAAATTGCGAGTCTGAACTACCAGAGAATCTCCCTCATAGTATCCGATTGAATCCCCTAGCCACTGCTCGAAAGGCAGGTCTCTAAAATCCTGATCGATTCGAACGATACGTGCGTTATGAACCATCTCAGCTAACAAAACTACATGGGTCGGCGACTGCACGATTTGCATATGATTATTGTAGAGGCTGCTCATGAACGGAGCCGTAGATGAAAAGCTCACCAGGCATCGATCAGACAGAGTACGCCCTTCCGGACCATCACTCTCTGCAAAACCCATGGGTAGATCACTGCGCTGGCTGCGTCGAGTAGCTGGCCCGTCTTCCTTCCACGGGATCTTTCCATTGGGAGGATCAACGATAAGCGATGTTCTGTATTTGCCATTCATTTGCGCCAGCGCATCACCGGGAGTAATCCAAAATCCGTTGTAACCTCCCACGTTATGATCGCCAGGTGCCTCGGCACCTGTTGCCTCAAGAAATGCGATGTAGTCTGGAGTAGAAACCATTTTCTCCAGCATTGTGGCTTCATCCACTTCCAGCGCACCTTCATAAGTGTCTGGACGCTCCAGACCGGTTCGGGTCTTGTAATTCCAAACGCCTTGAACGTCCGGGACACCGAAAGAAGTCTTCGGTGGCACGTATTCTTCTGCACTAAATACCGTGTTGGCTATTAGCAGGCTCAATATGGAGCCTGCACTAATTGCTAATTTTCTCATTTATTTTTCCCCACTTAAAAATTCTATGATCCGACCCGGAGCAGCTAAAGACTCGCTCATGACCTTTTTATCTGTCAGATGTAGCGTCAGCTTAATGCAGCCAGACAGCCACAATCAAGCTGGTCCGCCTAACAGAGGTCGAAAAGAGTGATTTAACGGATATTATCGGCAAAATTGAAGCCTGAAACAGGTTTCTGGCCGATTAAGTGTTCTACGAAGTAGTCCCATCGACGCTTCATGAAGTAACGTCTATTGCCAAAGCCGTGGCCGGAATTAGGCAAGATCACCAGGTCGAAATCCTTGTCTGCTTCGATCAGGGCATCAACCAGGAGCAGTGTTGAGGTTGGGTGTACGTTGGTATCGAGCATACCGTGACCTAGTAACAGCTTTCCTTGAAGATTCTCTGCCAGTAGCTGATTGGCCTGACTATCGTAGTTGCTAGCAGCGGCGGCCTCACCAGCTGCCTCATCCAGAGGATTGGTTTCGTCAAAGGTTTCAAGCAATCCTTGATAACGCTCTCCCCAATCATCCTCATAATTACGGTTGTCATGATTTCCTGCGCCGGAAACTGCTACCTTGTAAAAATCCGGATAACGCAGAATTCCACCAGTGGATGCGAAGCCACCACCAGAGTGACCCCAAATCCCGACTCGATCCAGGTCCATCCACGGATTCAGTACAGCAAGTTGACGAATGCCCGCTATCTGATCCGGCAAGCCGTTATCACCCATGTCACCATAGAAGGCATCATGGAAAGACTTCGAGCGGCCAGGTGTTCCCATGGCATCCAGTTCAATTACGATGAAACCTAACTCCGCCAATGATTGCTTATCATTTCTGGAAGCTCTAAAAGAGCGACTACCAACGCTGCCTGCCTGAGGTCCTGGATAAAGATAATTCAGTACGGGATAAGATCTGCTGCTGTCGAAATTTGTCGGCTTATACATCAAGCCATAAATATCCGTTATTTGATCTCTCGCCTTGACCCTGAATGGCTCGGGGGCAACCCAGCCCGAAGCCAGAAGTGGTTCGATATCTGTTTCTTCCAGAGCCAGCAGCTCCTCACCTTGAAGATTTCGAATCAGTGACACAGGAGCCTGAGTAGGAGTGGAATAAATATCGCTGAAATATTCTCTGGACTCCGGCCAGCTTATCCCGTGGTTCGCGGGCTCGGGAGTCAGGTTGATCAAACCACTGCCATCAAGATTAATTCGATACAAATATTGGAAGTAGGGATCTCCCTCTTCTCGGTTTGTACCAATAAAATAGACCTGCTCATTCTCCAGATCCAGCTTCTGAATAGATCGTACATTCCAATTTCCTGATGTAATCTGATTCTTAAGTTGTCCACTTTGCAAATCGTGTAGATAGAGATGACCCCAGTTATCCTTTTCAGAAAACCAAATAAACTCATCACTTGTATCAAGTACTCGCCAATTCTCCTGAGCATTGGGTCCCGCTTCATAGTGAGTCTCTACAACTTCTTCCAATACGTCGCGGACTTCTCCCGATTCCGGATCGGCAATCCTGAGAAGCGCGCTTTTATGATCTCGAGAACTGGATACAAATGACAGAACTGATCCATCTTCACTCCACTGAACGTCGAGAAATCTTCCTGCAAAACTCGATACATGATCACTGGTGGTGGAGCGATGTGCGTCGGGGGGCATATCCAATTTGACCAACCTTGGCTCGGCTTCAAGATGAATCACCACTCTCTCGATCATGAAGATGTATTCATCACCAACAAGAGGATATTTCCATTGATCGAGCTCTGGATGACCCACTCGAGTTGAATAGAGATACATGTCTTCGACATTTCGCCCATCGTGCCGGAAGGTCGCTATCCTTGAGGAATCGGGAGACCAGGCTAATACAGGACCGTCTGAGCGAATCCAGCCAGCATTATTAGTGGCGTAGCCATAATTCTCTTCGCCGTCAAAGGTAAGCTGGGTTAGCTCATTAGTGCTGGTATCCCTTAACCAGAGGTTATGGGAGTCGATGTAGGCGGCCTTGCTTTCATCCGGAGACAAATATTCGTTTCGAGGAACAACACTGAGCTGAATCAATCTATAGTTCTGCAGATTAAGGCTGTAGATATCTCCGCTATAGACAAATTCCAACTCATCGTTCTTGAATTGCAGTCTGCTTAATGGCAAGTCGTTGCCATCTATTTCTTCTTCGCTATATGCAGCAAGTTGAGAGGCCAATCTCACTGTATCCAATAATACTGACTTCGAACCGGCAACTGCATCCGCTATAAGATATTCGGACCCACCCTCTACCGAACGCTTATAGATAAGGCGATTATCGTTCTGCCAATTCTGGGCAAGAATATTGTTAAGAACCAGCTTCCCGGTATTGGCAGAGAGAAAAGTTTCTGCTCTTTGATAGTCTGCAAGGGTAACAGTGTCTACAAGCCGAGAAGATGATGCAGTTGCGGGACCGGAAGAAGTTGCCACTTGATCCGAAGACTCGGGCTGACAGGAAGCCAGCGACATAATAGCCACAGCTACCAAACTCACACGCTGTAAAATTCTGTATATCATCATACCCTTCAATCTTTACTGAATACGAAAACAATCTTCTCTGAGAGCCAGAAAGGAATTGGAAAAGAAGTACAGGCCTATGCTAAAACAGACAGACCTATAGAAGAAAGTCCAGAATCAGATTTGTCGAATCGATTATTCTCTGATCTCTCGGTCGCAAATCAGCATCGAAGGCTTTGCCTGTTAAATGCTGAAGACCTTGTATATACCTGACTGCAATTTCAGCAGCTTGATCGTCCGAGAATTGCTGATCCTTCTCTTTCACCATGCCCCGGGCAAACTCCTTCGAAAAGGAAACCGGCTTGCCATCTCGAGTCATTATTTCTCCATCCTCATCGAGGCGCCAGAATCTTGATGAATCCATTGTGTAGAGCTCATCGGCTGAGACGATCTTGCCCTCACTATTAATGCCGTGTTCGGTCTTAGTGTCTACCAGGACCATGCCCCGCTCTTTCAGGTATTGCGACACCATGCCGAAGGCCATCAGTGATGAATTCCTGATCTGGTCATACTGCGCAGGAGTACAGATCCCTTCATCGAAAAGATATTTGGCGTTGATGGTTTGGTCCACTTCATCCTTTGTACTCGGAGTGTCCATCAGATAGGGCAATACGCCATTGGGTTCCAACTCCGAAACCCGTAGATCGTGACCGGCATAATGAAAAGCATCTTCACCTGAATCCTGAGCTTGCAGCCAGTGTTGATATAGAGAAGTGGATGTTGAGCTTTCTGCCATATAGAGCCGCAAAACATTTTCCAGCATCACCAACTGCAGGTTCTCTGCTGGTATGACCGTAGAATTTGGAAGTAGCCCCTCTATCTTAAATTGTGAAGAGCCTAAAACATCTCTTACCAGATTCAACATGTGATCATGGTTAAGAGCGAGAACCTGGTCCTTAAATGGGATAGCACCTCGATTCACATCATGAGTTGATATCCGGTTATTTCGGTACATCAGACGAATAGGCTTGCCCGCCTTGGTCACCAAGGAATCTCCGAACACCGAGTCCGATACCTTGCCGGTGAGCACCGTACAGCCGGCAAGACGAGGAATGTCACCATCTGCGATCAGCTGGTCGACAGGTCTGCCTTCGTTCACAGTGGCACCATGCTCGGCCACCAGTTCTCGTATTTGTTTTTCGTCTAACATAATGAATTAAATCGCTTTCTCATTCTTGAGTCTAAGGTAAGTAAAAAGGTAAATATAAATAGCTAACAGGAAAGAAATGAAGAATAAGTTAATCGGAGATTTTCTACAAGATTATGCGCACACGGTCGTGTGTAAATTTTATAGAGGAAGAATCACAGGCCAAAATGAATGATTTGCCGATCAAGTAACCGAGCGATAAATCAAGCCTCAACAGGCTCAGTAGGCTCAGTAGGCTCGAGACCAGTCAGCTTGGCTGAAAATTCTCTGCGGATCAGCAAAAAGCTAACCACTGCCTGGGCGGTAACCGCCAGAATTGAGACATACCAAACCTGACTAATGGTGAATCCTGGTTGATAGCGAAAATACACAGCGATGGGAATAAATATGAACAGCCGCGCACCGGAACTCAACAAGGCAGGACGAGTATTTCCCAGACCCTGAAACACACCAGATGCAGTAAAAATTATTCCCTGAGCGACAAAGTTAAGAGAGATCAATCTAAGAAAGTCAGACCCGATTTCTACAACATCTGCTTGGTCGGTAAAGAAGGCAACCAGAATCTCGGGACGCCACTGCAATAAGATGGTAGTGACTAACATCACCACGCTACTCAACATCATTCCATTGTAACAAGCCTCTTTCACTCTCGAGCCCAAGCCAGCACCAAAACACTGACCAACTATGGGGCCTACCGCAAAGGCTATAGCCATTGTGGGCATGAAGATCGATTGCATGATACGGCCGCCAATACTGAACCCTGCCTGTGCCGGTGCGCCGAAATCCTGAATCAGCCAGTACACAAGAGAGAAATAGACAAACATCAGTAGCATTTCCCCGCCCGCTGGCAGGCCAATGTCCACCATGCGCCACCAAATATCGAAGCGTGGTTTCCACAATTTCGTTTCGAAGGACACGTATTTTTCCAGCTTGATGAAATACAGGGTCAAGAGTACAACCCCAACTGCGATGGAGATTGTGCTTGCCAGACCTGCACCCATGACTCCAAGTGCCGGACCAGGCCCCCAGCCTGCAATCAGAATAGGCGCTAGAATGGTGTTGAGAACAACCGTTATCACCTGAATCAGCATAGCCGGTTTAACAATACCTGTGGCACGCAGGGATGAGGCCATTGCCATCATGGCAAATTGAAGAGCCATGCCTGGAAGAAACCAATACAGAAATGTCAGACCCTCACGAAGGGAGCCTTCGTCGGCAGCAATATTTGAAAGATAGGGCTCTGCAAATAAATATCCGCCCAATACTGTAATTAGTGCACAGATACCCGATAAAACCAGAGACTGGTTAAAGACGAGGTTAGCCTGTTGCTGATCTTTTTTACCAACCGCCTGGGAAATCATGGCGACAGCACTGACCCCAAGAACCTGAGTCAGGGCCATGATCATGAACAGCAGAGTTCCAGCTGTACCAACACCCGCAACAGAATCCTCTCCGAGAGCGGCGACGAAATACAGATCCACCAATAAGTACAAGGTTTGGAAAATCATACCGGCTGCGACAGGGATAGCCATGGCTAGGATGATCTTGGTAGTAGAACCTTGAGTAAGATCCTTCATCTATGGCTTCTCCAGATGCTTTCAGATAGAACAGAAGGTTTCATGCAGTACTAGACATGAAAGCGAAGAAAGCGCTTGCCTAGGCATAAAACAAAGAAGAGAAAAGTGGTGCCGCCACCAAGAGTCGATATAAGGGAATATCACATTGTTTTAATTGATTATTCCTACCATAGGTTATCCGCAGTGGTACTCACAGTGTTCCATTTAATCGAAGTCAACCACTAAAGACCCTGATATTCATAATGCTGGGGTCGGTGCTTCCAGTCATCTCTATCGTAGGTGAGCAGGTCCAATTCGACTGCACCTGCCATGCTGAAGGTACTGTAGTCATCAGAAGCCTGAAGCTCCACTTCGAAGTACGAGCGCGCACCCTCTATCTGGGCCTCCAATACGGGTATGTGCAGCAGATTGGTGGAGGTGTGCAACGTGGGGAGCTGTGCAGAGCTATGTAGGCTGAAAAACATCAGCAACAAACCTAATGAAATCTGTTTGTATCTACTCAACTACGCCACCTCGAATTCTACTGAAATTGACGGTAAACCTACGTCAACCATTCGTCAACTTAGAGTGAACTCGAAGTAACCCTGTAGTAAACCTTATGTCCACCTGCCAACAAGCCCTGAGAATGAGGCGGTGCATAAACTTTTCGTTCTTGTTTCCGCAGTCAATATACCTGGGTGAATTTTAGCCATCCTTTTTATCAACCCTGTCAACTAAAGCGGAGGATTCCTTGGACATCTCTGGCCACCATCTATACGCCTAGTGCTACCGTCACTGTAATGGCACAAAGATGCTCCGATCACAGCTTCTTGCCGTCTGAGGTATACATTTATATTAGTGCGTTGACGTGATTGCTGGGAAGAAGGGCTGGATGTAGTCGGAGGGGATGGACTACTCACCGAGACTCGCGGTATCGGTCTAGGGTTTTCCACGGGGATAACCTCATTCATAGACCTTAGATAATCTATGGATGCTTCGTGGCCGTAACGTGCCGTGAGATTGAGCAATTGAGTCGATCTAGCTTGATTCCCTTTGCACTCATTTTCGATCCGAGCGATTTGATAATAAAATGATAGCCCGGCCAAATTTTGCTTGGCAAACGATGAAGCGCTCGAACATTCCCCAGCTAGAATGAATTCGTTTACGGCATCAGCAACACTACTGGTCGCACAACCCGAGAGATAAACAAGGCAAATGCTAGAGATCAAAGCAATGGGTGTTTTCATACAATAGAGAATCTCTTTGGTTGCTAATTTGATTTGTTTTACGGTTTCTTTCAGCCGTCAGTTCTTTGGCTATCGCATCTTCTCTTGCTGGGTTTTTCCCATCTGTACCACCGGCCAAGGCGCTTAGCGAGTGGGCTAATATTCTCAATCTATATGTATTAAATATAGCTGACCTCTCTCTCACAAAATTTATATCTTCTTCAAACACAGCCAAACACTCGACTGAAATCAGACTTTCTCCCATCTGTTCACTTTCTTCAGAGTCGACAGCTATCGGAATTCTGTTGGCCTCAGGATCAACGCGCTCCTTCGTTTTAACTGGAAGACCCAGCAATCGCCTTTTAGCAGCGTTAAATTCGTCATCGGAGATGATGCCCCGCTCATGTAACTCAGACAAACTAGACAGGTTATCCACCAGCGTTCTTGTCGAGTCTTGGGCAAAGGTAGGCAACGCAAATAGAACAAGGCATAGAGCAAAAGCCAAAAGTATTCTGTTCAAGCATCACCTCCCTATCGTAGTTATCTAATCTAGTATGGCACAAAGACTCTTCTCGATCTTGACTAGCACCAACATGGGGTGCTTAAGGTGACTAATGGACTACATTCAGCTTATAGACGGCCTCTAGAAGTCGTTCCTAGCCTACGCCCTCCTTTATCTTTAAACCTTGATACCAGTTATCTCAGTGGCGGTATGCGTTTTCAAAAATCTGAAAAATTTTTGTCCAGATTAGTATGTATACGGACGTGGGGTGTTGCCTGTGTGAACGGGGGGGTGGGGGTACGGTGGGGTCTGGGGTGAATCGCTATCACTTTACTAGACACCTTTCAGTCATACAAAATGGCTATAAGAGAGGTGAATATGAGCAACAATCGATACACAGAAGAATTTATATTGAAAGTATCATTAATTCATCTGTACACTCGACATACCATTCAGCATATCAATTAGACAAGGAAAATTTGTAGCATGAAAAAATGTCAAACTATGCTCATAACTCTCATACTCCCTCTAGTTTTAGCAGCCTGCGGAGGCGGCTCGCCAGCGGTTGACTCATTTATAGATAGCTATGAAGAAGCTGTCGTTGGGTTCGAAAATATGGCAGGAAAAAGTTCTACTTCCATACAGGATATTAACGAAATGACTATGACAAATATGGCAATGGCTAGCAAAGTTGAAGAATTGAAAAACGAAAATTGGACAGACGCTCAGAGAAAGGAGTACCTAGAATTAACAAATAGGTTTAGTCAAGCATTGCTTAGAATGTCGAAATGATCTGGGAGACGAGCACACTGGATCTAATTCACAATCAGTTTTATAACTTACTGTAAAGCTTCTCGTTGTTGGAGCAATAGTACAATAGGAGAAATCATTCACAAGTTCCTATTGAATAAATTGAGATGGTCAATTTCAAATGCAAAAAGAACTACGGTAACAAGAATTAACAGGGTCCTAACTGCATTGTAGACGATGCTATAATATTTTGAATGTCTATTTGGTAGCTAGCCAATATTTTTTTGTTTTCTTTTGAGCACTTAAACTTTCAATGAGGAACATTATGTCAATGACAACTTGTGTAGAATGTGGAAAAGAGGTGAGCGATCAAGCTAATGCTTGCCCTCACTGCGGGATTCAATTAGTAGATGGTTTTTTAAATAAGACAAAGGAGCAAGTATCCAAAATTGCAGAAAAAGCTCAGCTCTCCAAAAAACTTGACGTTGCAAAAGGAATAAGTAACTCACTTATAGCCAAGAAAGAGCGATTCAAAGAAAAATTTGGGCAAAATCCAGCAGCAGATAATGGCGACACTGTAGACGAAAGGATCACTAATGAGGATAGCCGCCCTGCGGTATCGAAGGAAGTGATTCGTTACTATGCGATAGCAATGTCGATTGTGCTTTTGTTAAGTGCAATATTTGGAGGAATAGGCGCATTCGTTAGCGCAACTTGTTTGGCGTCTGGTATTGGGGCTTTGTTCTTTGGATTAAGATGGTACGGCGCTACTTTAGCGGTTGTATACTTCGTCTCAGTTTTGGAAGTTTTGATCATCTTGCAGCTAGCCGGATTAGATAGCTTTAGTGCTCTGTCACTTGGCATTTTGGCAGTCACAACAGCGACAGTATACTTTTTGTCTAAGCCTGGCAGTTATTTTATCGCCTGGGGGATCGCTTCCGGGATCCAGGTCGCAATCGCACTAACTTTAGGACTGAGCGGACCCGTACTCGGTCTAATAGTTCTCATAACTTCTACAGGACTCGTTTGGTATGGACGTAAACACATAAAGGCAATTATCATGGGGTCATACGGGGGCGGATTGGTGTTTGTAGGAGCGGCAGGAATTTTTCTGGCAAGTGAAAGCAATATAGTGTGGGCTTCAGGTCACATCGGAGTACTAACTTTTTTCAATCTAGCCTTTATAGTTGCTGGAATAGCTTTTCAATATCAATACATCATGCCCAAGAAAATCCCAGCCGAAAACTGATCTAACATAGAATCATTTAGATAGTAGATCTTGGAACAACATACAGAATTTGCTCTTATCTGAGGTTATAGGGTAATCCCCCCATTCTTAACTTGCTGCAAAAGTAGAGGTCAGGCCACCATGGCCAACTTCTGTTTGGGGGTTATGCCGCCGAGGGTCATGTTCGGCTGTTCGGGATGGAAAGTCCAAAACCAGCGTGTCGCAAAGTTCTGAGCTTCACTGATCGACAAGAACAGATAGTGTGCTAACCAGTTATTCCTCAACGTCAGGTTTGACCTATCCCCCAAACATTAGACCGATGACGAAGACGAAGATGAGATACCTCTCTCCATCCGGTTAGCGAGAAGGGAGTTAGCGTACGTATCATTCAAGAGCTTGCGCGACATTCCTCGATGGTAACCACGCAACGGTATATAGATGTGAGCGTGGATAAGCTGAAAATCGCGGTAAATCAAATTTACGCCTAATTGTGATTAAGCTCGCTTTACATTTCCACTAGGTTAGTGTTATTCAGAGAGATAGTTCTTCAACAATAAAAAAAGGAATTATCTATGCACTACTTAAGATTAGCCCTATTAGTTGCAACATTTGGAATGTTCAATATCGTATCTGCTCAAAACGTAACCTCGGCGTCAGCTGATGAAATAGGGCAAGCGTGGGCTGGCAACAAAATTGGGGCTGAATTGAAATATGGGAATAAACGTTTACAAATAACTGGGGTAGTTGATTCGCTCAGCAGCGTAGGTGGACGTTATTACATCGCACTCAAAGCTCAAGGCTTATTTCTTGGTGTATATGTTTACTTAGATCCAAGCGCGCCCTTAGATGCGGTAGCAAATTTGAGCACTGGGCAAAGAGTAACAATGCAATGTGATGGAATGAAGGATAGCTTTGGAATTGAGTGTTACCAAGGGCGTCTTCTTAAGGCCAAGTAGCCGCTCCACTATCTGTAAACACACAATTTAATGCCTAGCCTATTATGAAATCTACAATAAGGAATGAGATATGAAGTCAATCATCGCATCCACGATCCTAATTATAGCTTTGTCACCACTTCAAGCATTAGCAGATTACGAAGCAGTATTAACGTGCGGGTAGCTATGTCTTGACCTCGTGCGCGTTGATCGGGGGTTAGTCTTTCGGGTGGCAGGGATTTCCGATGAGTTGTGCTGATAAGAGACTTCATAGTTATAGTCCGAGGCAGGCAGTTGATATATTGAGCAGTACGCGGCTGTCTGTGTGAGGTACTTCTAGCTCATATTTTGTGGCAACTAATTGCCATTTCTTTACATAATCACACTGGTATTCTTTCCTAGGTAAATATCCAGATGGGCCTTTGGCTCCTTTTAATTGATTTTCACCGTCATCTACAAGTAACAAATTGATCTCATCCATCGCGAAGCTCTGCTTTTTTGATCTTGGCCAAGCGGCTCCTCCATTTGCATGGGCATATGCGAGTGGTATGACGTGGTCAACATCCAAATCACTAGCTATGGTGATAACTTTGCCCAAATAGGGATCAAGCCAAAGTCCTCCAGTAACGGTACATTGGCTTGAGTTTGTAAAAATTACTTTACGCTGGCTATGGCGTATTAGCATCTCGTGCCGAAGATTCTGACAATCGCCATCTTCATCAATCCAAGAACTTATATATTCGTCTCTCTGATAATTTGAAAAACCAGATACATTATCGCCTTGCTCAGAAAGTCGTTTGGTTTCTTCCAAGCTCTGCCCACTAGCACTTCCTGAGAATCCGATAACTAGAAGAAGAGCGAGGAGTGTTGTGTTGAGGAGGGGTTTCATCACTCACAATCCTGGTAGTCAGATTCAAAACACCTTGTAGCCATGTCTTGTCCTCGTGCGCGTTGTTCGGGGGTTAGTCTATCGGCAACTGTGTCTCTATTTGTCCTTGCGGTTTCATACCCTTGTGCTGTAGCTACTGAAAACCAAACATAAGCCCTAACTTTGTTTTGCGGAACACCTTCTCCATTCCTGTACATAAATCCCAGATTGTATTGGGCGAATGCATAGCCTTGTTCAGCTAATCGTTTAGTTTCATCAAAATCCGGCACGTCCTGCCCATAAGAAACATTGGCTAGAAGATTGCGCAGCTCGTTCTGGGCGGGTATATCTCCTTGTTCTGCTGCTAATCGATGCCATTTTACTGCTTCTACATCATTCTCTGGTACACCGTCTCCGTTGTCGTACTTATACCCGAGTGTATACTGCGCAATTGCATTCCCTTGTTCAGCTGCTAATCGATACCATTTTACAGCTTCTGCATGATTCTCTGGCACACCTCTTCCGAATTCATAAAAATACCCAAAATCGTACTGGGCAGTTACATCTCCTTGTTCAGCCAAGCGCTTAGTGTAACTAAACTGTTGCATTCGTTGCTCATCAGTCATTAAATTCCAAAAAATTGGGGTGCTCTGAGCATAAGTAACGGCAGAAAAAAAGAGTAGGGTTATTGTTGTTAGTAACTTATTCATAACTTATTCTTCACCTTCTAGGAAAAACCTCATAAAATTCAAGAACAAATGGTTTCTCTTCAATTTCCTCAGGTTAGGGATTGTAATAAAGAAATCAAACTGTATTTAGCAAAAATTCCTGAGAGGGTAAAAATACCCCAGTAGTAACTTGGTAAATCATCAAACGTCTTTCCACTTATTTTGGTATAAATTAAGGCAATCACGTAACCTATCGCTAGGAATATAACAACAAAAATTATGGTTTCAACAAGCGAAACGAGCCTAGCTTCCATCCTACATCCCCAAGATATTTTTCTAAGATTTTTCCCAAGACTACTCCTCGACTCTCATATCGTCCAGAATGAATAAGTGTCACAACACGTCTTAGCTCCCCTCTACCAACATTTCCTGTTAAATACATACACTGACACTAGTTTTCACTAGTCTTTGTGTATGAACGTCTAAGAAAACACTCAAATTACATAACATTGATTTACTACAATTAATCAATGTTTTCCTCTGTAACCCCCGTAATCTCTACGTTTCAAATCATTTGAAAGAAAGGATGATTTCTGAAACATATGGAAATAGCATCGTAAGTACTAAAAACACATGTTTACGATGAAAAAAGAAACCAAACGTCAAAAAGAACTTAAAAAACTGCTTTTAGTTAAAGAAGTTCGTATTTGTAGTGGCATAGTTAATTTGGCCACCTAAATAGAGGTGCTATTATGCATTTCCTACAATTAGGTGACAAAAGGCGAACCATTTCCTTCATTAACTCGAGAAGTTCTGCTCGAGACTCAGGCAAAATATGAAATGTCGATTGAACCATGATCATCAGATTTTTCTCCTAGTCATGTTATGTTGCAATTCGAGTCGAGTAATTGGTACAAGCATTCTTTGATATCTATTGAAAAGTAGCATCCAAATCTTCTCTGGTTTGAGTAGCCAATCGATCACGCTGGTTCTGAGTCATACAGAAATATTGACGAAAATTAGAACCAACTACCCTCTCTCTTGTGCAAACTAGTTTCTCACCATTCGAGCTTACTGTGGCGTTGTATTCATCCACATCTTTTTGAGAGCGGATTCTTGGAATGCCGTCATCTACATACATACTTTCGCAAGCAATGAGAGGGATGGCGAGGCAGAGTACCGCTAGGATTTTTCCAAAACTCATTCGTTCGATTCCTGTGTTTGTAGTGGTCAAGTAATATTGGCCACCTAAATAGAGGTGCTATTATGCATTTCCTACAATTAGGTGACAATATGACACGCAAGAAAAGGCCCAATTTCAGTCCAGAGTTTAAGCTGGAATCAGCCCAGCTGGTTGTTGACCAGAA
>Ga0233435_1000237_pt1 | contig 73087 bp, 64 predicted proteins | sample SI_122_August201_3_FD_182735 | JGI IMG/M metagenome (GOLD analysis project Ga0233435, IMG submission 182735) | Seawater microbial communities from Saanich Inlet, British Columbia, Canada - SI_122_August2016_135_MG | ecosystem: Environmental > Aquatic > Marine > Inlet | place: Canada: British...
GTTTAATTTGTTATCTTCTGTTGTCATATTTTGCAATAATTGGATATTTAAATTAAATTCCAAATTTTATCTCCAATAAAATGAACATTCTTTAGAGATTTACCAGTTTGCTTTGATTGCATTTCTTGCGTATCTAAAAGAGCTTTACCTAAACAAATAGCTGTGCCATGGGTTTCATCAACTATTGCAACAATCTGATCTTTAGTTATATCTTGGTCTATTTTTTTGATACCTGGACGCATAATATCAGCACCACCCGCTACAAATTTAATTGCACCCATATCAACTGTTACTTTTTTTAGTAGATTTGGATATTTTTGTAAAAATTTTAATGTTGGGATTAATTTTTCAGAGTAGTAGAAAAAAGCGATCTGATTGTTTATTTTGATGATTTTAACCTGTTGATCTTTATCTTCACAAACAATAATTGAATCTTTTTTGGAGATAGAAATCTGCTCTTCACTGTAGCCTGCAGCTTGAAGTTCTTGTTTAAACTGTTTGGATTTAATCCTTGTTTGTTTCATAGTAACGATTAAGGTAATGATTAAACATCAATTTCTTCAACTTCTTTAGCATTTGCTTCAATGAAAGCTCGTCTACTAGGTACATCATCGCCCATTAAAATTGTAAACATTTTATCAGCTTCAACAGCATCTTCAATGATAATCTTTCGAAGCATTCTAACTTCTGGATCCATGGTGGTATCCCAAAGTTGATCTGGATCCATCTCTCCTAAACCTTTGTAACGCTGAACATGGACATTTGCTCCCATCTCAGCTAAGCCTGCAACTTTTTCAGCATCTGTATAAACATATTTGAATTGTTTCCCTTTCTTTAACCTGTAAAGAGGAGGCATTGCAACATAAATATAACCATTTTCAATTAATGGATTCATATAACGATATAAAAATGTGAGTAGTAAAGTCATAATGTGCGACCCATCTACATCAGCATCTGTCATAATAATAACTTTGTGATATCTAAGTTTCGCTAAATTAAACTCATCACCAATTCCAGTTCCAAGTGCAGTAATTAAAGCTCTAACTTCGTTATTAGCAAGAGCTTTACTTAGTCTTGATTTTTCAACGTTGAGAATTTTTCCTCTAAGTGGTAAGATTGCTTGAAATTCACGGTTACGACCTTGTTTTGCTGAACCGCCAGCGGAATCTCCCTCTACAATGTAAACTTCACATTTACTTGGATCTTTGTTAGAACAGTCTGCAAGTTTTCCTGGGAGGCCAGCTCCTTCAAGTGCACTTTTCCTTCGTGTTAGTTCTCTTGCTTTTTTAGCAGCTTCTCTTGCACGAGCAGCATCTAAACTTTTTTGTACAATTGTTTTGATAACTGCTGGGTTTTCACCAAAATAAAGTTCTAACTGTTCTCCAACTAAAGAAGAAACAATTCCATAAACATCACTGTTACCAAGTTTGGTTTTAGTTTGACCTTCAAATAAAGGTTCCTGAACTTTCACTGAAATAACCGCAGTTAATCCTTCTTTAATATCATCGCCAGTTAATTTGACTTCTTTTCCTTTTGGAGCATACTCCTTTGCAAAATTATTGAGAATCCTTGTAATTGCTGCTCGAAAGCCTGAAAGATGAGTTCCACCTTCAATTGTGTTAATATTATTTACAAAAGAAAAAATGCTTGAGCTGTAGGTTGCGTTGTAGGCAAAAGCAATTTCAACTTCAACAGTATCTTTCTCTTGTTTGAAAAATATCACATCATGAAGTTGTTGTTTTCCTTCATCGATATAATTCACAAACTCAGAAATTCCTTGTTCGTACATGAAATGATTTTTCTTAAAAGTCCCATCCTCTTCATTTAATTCACGCTCATCAATTAAATCAATATGGATCCCTTTGTTTAGAAAAGCTAATTCTCTTAGTCTTTTAGATAAAATATCATAATGGTAAACTGTTTCTGGAAACATTTCATGATCTGGTTTAAAATGAACCATAGTCCCAGTTTCAGTCGAATCTCCAATTACTTGAAGTTCGTTTTGAGGATCTCCTCGGACGTATTTTTGAGAATGAATTTTTCCACTCTTTTTGATTGTAACTTCTAATAACTCTGAAAGTGCGTTTACTACACTTATTCCAACTCCATGTAAACCACCTGATACCTTATAGGAATCTTTATCGAATTTACCACCAGCATGTAATTTGGTTAAAACTACCTGAACTGCAGGAATTTTAAGTTCTGGATGAATTGCAACTGGAATACCCCTTCCATCATCAGTTACAGTAATAGAATTATCTTTATGAATTTCAACTTTGATTTTTGAACAATGGCCAGCTAAAGCTTCATCAATTGAGTTATCCACAACTTCGTATACTAAATGATGTAAACCACGAACTCCAGTGTCACCAATATACATCCCTGGACGCTTTCGAACAGCTTCAAGACCTTCAAGAACGCTGATGTTGGAAGCTCCATATTCTTTTGGTTTCTCAGGAGCTACTTCTTCTGTTGATTCTTGAGACTCTTCTGGAGCTGATACTGTTGTTTCAACTGCTTCTGAATTTTGCTGATTTTCAGGTGATTCTTGATTAGTATTTTCGCTTGTCATTTGGGTTGTTTCTACTCTCTCCTCTGGATTTGAATTTTCTGCATTATTATCACTAGTTGCTTGATTGTTTTCCATCGATTTTTCCTTCCTTTTCTTGCGTATTTTTGAGAAGAGATTTATTAATCCCATGATTGTGAAATAAGCTTTTCTCTTTGTGTTTTATCGTCGATAAATCACTTTTATTTGTAGAATTTAGGGCTTTATAAAGATGTTGTTTTTGTAGACCAAATATTGTTAATTTTATCACTAATTATCGTACTCAAATATTCCAAAAGTCAAACCATCATAAACTGTGATCTCATCTTCTTTAGTGAACCTGAATCCATCGAATAGTTTTAATGAATCTTTGTTTTTGTGAGGTGAGAGAGCTGCTGCTGCAATAATGGTGTTTTTCTTTGTATCATCTAAAAATGAAAGCATGAGCATTCTGCCATATTGTTTACCTTGTTGTTCTTTACTAACTACTAAAATGTCTGTGTAAACAAAATCATACTGGATATTTTTTAATAAGTGTTGAACAATTTTGTCGCTGTTGAATTCTTTGTTTGAGAGAAATTTTTTGTGATAGCCAATCATAACTCCAATAAGTTTACCTGCTTTTGATCCTTGGTCTTCTGTTGCTTCACCTTCAAGAACACTGATGTAGCCATCTTTACTTTCAATTGTTTTTTTGATCAGATTAGGATCTTCTCTGTTTTTGTGATTTTTATTCTCAGAATTATTTTGTTGAATCAGAGAAATAATTGCATCAATATCATCAACTGTAGCACCACGCATCTTCATAATGTTCACCATTAATTTTTTTTTTTTAATTGATGTATTCTATAAATGTTAAAATATTTAAATAGATTTGGTTTTTGAAGTACTATGGATATCGCAGTTGTATTAAAAATCGTAAAAAATCAGGGGCAGTTGGTTTATTTACAAAGTGGCGAGTAGATCGAAAGGAATATGTAAAGCAAGCTTTAATCATGGTATTAATTGGCGTTGAGAATAACTATTAAATTTCCTTGTAGTTTTTTTTACACTTATTGTATTTGAGTAAACATATCTTTAAAAGCTCAAATTTGAAATTATTCTTTGGTGATTTATAATGAATATAGGAGATAGGTTAAGAACAATTAGTAAATATTTAGCAGCAAATGCTGATGAACTTGCAGGAACAATGTCAAATGAAGGATATTTTTCAGTTAAACCGGCAGAAACTGGAAATGGACGTTCAGGCAATTATTTAATTCATGGAAATCCAGTTGCTATTCTTGAACATCTAATTGATCAAAGGAGTTTTTTCGGAGCTTATGTCACAGAAAGTCCTGATTTTGTATCAAATTGTAACAATGCAAACATATCTAAATTAGATCCTTCAGGACCTTTGAAATTTAGTGGAGACTATAAAGTAATGTTAAATGATTCCAATGAATTGGTTTTAGATGTTCCAAGAATTAAACTGCTAGAACCAACTGCTAGTATGTACACAACTGAAGAAAATTTTGTTCAGAATGCAAGAATGTCTGGAGTAGTAGGTGACTTGGCAGCAATTGCAAAAAAATTGTATCAGAGATAATTGTAGTTTTTTTAATTTTTTTTTAATTTTAATTTTATAACATTCATGTAAGATCACATTGTTAATCACACTTCATCAGTACGCCACTTACAATTAACTTCCATCTCTGGATGATTGTCTTTTCTTAAGAAACCTTCCCAGGCAATCATTGCACCTTGATCACCAGCTAAATCTATTGGAACATTGTAAAAAGTTGCATTTCGTTCTTTGCACATTGTGTTTAACATTTCACAAAATCTTTTATTTGCTCCAACACCACCAACTAAAATTAGTTCGTTTTTATTGCATCCAGCCATCGCACGTTCAGCAATTTCAGTCGCTGCTGCAAATGCAGTTTCTTGAAGTGAGTAACAAATATCTTCCTTTCTAATATGTTCTTGTTTTCGCCATAATTTTTGATTGGAAGGAACTGTTTTGTCATCAAATTTTTTATCAAAGATGATCATTTTATTTGGATATAATTTTCCCCATTCTGGTTTTCTCTCCCATAATTGTTGGCATTTTGTTAGAAGTCCTGAAAAACTAATATCCATTCCTTTCACTGAATATGGAAGTTCAATAAATTCTCCTCCTTTAGCTAACTTTTCAATGCCAGGACCTGCAGGAAAACCTAAACCTAAGATTCGACCAAGTTTGTCAAGCATGTTTCCCATTCCATTATCTAAAGTTTCCCCAAGAATTCGATATTTGTTATCTTCTTGAACAATAACTTGAGTGTTAACGCCAGAAACATAAAGGTAACAAGGATCTTTGGCATTGTTAATAATTTTTCCAATGCTTAAATGAGCTGCACAGTGATTAACAGGAATTAATGGTTTCTGATGTTCTTCTGCTAAGGCTTTAGCATATTTTTGCCCTACCCAGAGAATTGGATCAATTCCAGGCCCTGCACTGTAGGAAATAGCATCTATTTGCTTCCATGTGACCTTTGCAGCCGATAGAGCGTCATTTAAGACCTGTTCTTTGCATTCATGATGGTGAGCTACAATCTCTTCAGGAACCATCCCATGTTCTTTGTTACTGTATCTATCATAAACATTAGCTAGAACTTCACAGTTATCATTTGAAGCACTTACAATTCCAACACCAAAAGTGTGTGCTGTAGATTCTATCCCAAGGATTATCATTGTGTTAGTTGTAGTCATTGTTGCTGTGTAGATTACTGTGCTTTAAAAAATTATTGAGAAAGAAAGTGTTAATTACATTGATATTGATTTTCTGCTTCTTGGAATATCTCATTGATTGCTTTTGGTGCTTCTCCAACTCGTTCCCAGATTGTTGGATGAAGAGTTCCTGAGGTCCAATAATCAGCTACTAGAGATTGCAGTTCGAGAAATGCTCCATATAGATCATTTACTGTTTTTTCTTGCGCAGTTGTTACTTCGTTTCCTGATTTATTGAAGTTTGTCCATTTGAGATTCCAGTTATCACCTTCACTGTAGATATGAATTTTTATAAATGGGTCTTCATAAAAAATTCCTGATGCTGATTGCTCGACATAAGGATGGATAGACCAGCGCTCATCTGGGGTGTCCTGTATTCTTGCTTCTAATTGAGTTTCTGATCTAGAAAATGCGTTTATTACTTGATCTTTGATGCTTTTTTTTTTGGGAGACATGTTAAAATTTTAATTAAAAATAAGAAAAATAAAGAAAAAGTTTATTTTGAACTTGCTGCTTGACGTTCTAAATCTCGCTTCTTTGCGATACTTACACTTCGAACATTGTTGTCAAAAGCCATCATAATTTCGTCAGCTAAAGCAGCTGCAATTGAAACTTTTTTGTTAAAAGACTTCTGATAAGCACCTTGGGTCATATGACGTAAAGCTAAATCTACACGACGCTGTGGAGCTACTTCAACTGCTTTTGGATATCTTGCTCCACCATATTCAATTGCGATAACTTCTTCACGAGGAGCCGCATTCTCAACAGCTTTAACTAAAACTGAGATGGGATTGATATTTTTTTTAGCTTCAATGGTCTCAAGAGCTTTTTCAACAATTCTTAAAACTGAGTTCTTTTTTCCAGTGTTGTGGCCGGAACTCATTAAGTGCTTTTTACTTTTATGTCCAGAACACATTAACTTCGCAGCTAACCTTTCAACAATAGAAGTATTAGACTTGTGAAACCTGTTTCCAGCATATCTCGCACCTGTTTTTGGCATAAGCCTTGGACTAGTTGTGATATACTTCACAAGCCCAGGGTCAGCTACAATTGCTGTTTTTGTGTCCCATCGATTGAAAAATTTAATTTCGCTTTCCATTTTTTCTTCCTATTATTGTTTAATTTTGATATCTCTATCTTCTAGCCTTTTCTAATTTACCGCCAAGTAAAGCAGGTAGACTTTGATCATTAACTTTGAGTACTTGCCATCTAACTCCAGGAATATCTCCTTTAGCACGGCCCATTTTTCCACCAATACATTCAATCACAACTTCGTCGTGTTCGTTAATTAGTTTCTGAGCACCGTCACCTGGCATGAAAGCTGTTACTTGCTTTCCATTCTTTACAAGTTGGACTCTAGCACACTTTCGCATAGCTGAATTAGGTTGTTTAGCTTCAATTTGAACTTTCTCTAACACAATTCCTTTAGCTTGAGATGATCCTGCTAATGGGTCATGTTTTTTCTTTAAATGAGCTGTTTTCTTAACCGGTTTTGATGCATTTCGGCGTTTTTGCAATTTATTTGCTGCTCTTAGTCCACGTGTTTTTTTTGCCATTTGAGTTTCCTGTATATTGTTATTTTTTGTTTTTTTTAGTAATTATTATTGTTTTCTGTGTTTATTGAATTTCCAGTGTTTTTTGAAAAAACCTTTCAATTATACTATTTAATTGTCTTAGTTTGCTCCCGCCAGGGCCTATTAATAAACTTTTTGTTTTTTTAGAAGAATCTGAGACTTTAACGCCCTTTTCAAACACTGAAATGGTCTCAACTTGAAGAGGAGAAATCAGATTTTTAATGAAAATTTTTATATTTGGATGGAATTCAACTATCTTAATTCGTAGGTTCTGGTGTTGAGAATTTTTACTTGAAAGAGTGGATTGAAGTTTTTTGATGTTTTCAGCACCTTTTCCAATAGCTTTTCCTGCTTTACCCATAGGTACAATGAAAATCCACTCTGTGGAACTTTGTTGAAGCCCTTTGCATCGAACTTTACAAATACGTTCAAACAACTGCTCGTAAGCTAAAGAATCTAAATCTATTTTTATTCGCATTGTTAATCTTTTGTTATTGTTTACTCATCTATTATATAAATTTTTAGAGAATTATGTTTTTTTTTTAATTTTCTTATGTTTTTTTTATTTTAATTTAAAAATTATATAAAAATAGTAAAACCTCTTTTGTTTTTTTAATTTTTGTTTATCTCTATAAATGAAAATGATGAATTAAATTATCATAAACTAATTATGCAGTAACACCAATTATTGCAATAAAAAAGTTCTTTTTACAAATAATTCCAAGTTCTTCATTGTCTTGTTCAAGGACTTCTACTTCTACATCGCGTAACTTTGCATAATATTTAGCGTCAGAAAGTAGTTCTGCAGGTGCATTTTTTGCAACTAATATTTTGTTAATGGATCCATCTTTTAGACCACTAAGTACTTTGTTTTTCCCGATAATTGCATTTCCTGCTGCAATTAATTCTTTGATTTGTTGAATTTGTTTGACTGCGTCTTGTTTTGTTGCCATGTTTAATCTCCTTTCTTTAACTTTTAATGTTATTTTTAAGTGTTTGTGTGACTTTTGTTATTTTGAAGGTTGTACGAACCCTATTTCATTTTGGTAATTAAACTTGGAAGCCCAGTTCCAAGAGGTACAGGTTGGTTAATCATTACATTTTCAACAACTGATTGCAAACGATCAATTTCTCCTGACATTGCTGCTGTAAAAATATGTTTTACCGGTGTCTCGAAACTTGCTCTAGCTAAAACTGAAGATTTGTCTTTAACTACTCCAAACCTGGTGATTCCTTTTAACTGTCCACTAGCACACATAATGTCTGCTACAAGCATGATATGACGAATGTCAATGTTTAACCCTTGTGCTTCAATTACCTTAACGGTTTCTTCAATCACAGCGGATCTAGCTGCTTCAATTCCAAGCACAGCTTCGATTTCATACAAATCATTACTGGTTGTTTTCATTGAATCAACATCATCCATTGCAAGGATTTCCTTTAAGTTAGATCCAGAGGTTAAAATAACGTATTCGCCATTTCTTTCTACAGGAAGAACTTGTTTAACTCCTTTCATTCCATGAATTTTGATCTTCTTGAGTTTAACTTTAATATTATGTAATTCTTTCAAATTTTCAGACTTACTAGATTTCATACTTAATTCAATCTTATCTGTTTCTTCTCCTTGAACAACTGAAAATGTTTTTAATTTTGTTTTCAAAATCTTTGCGATTTCTTTTGTATCAAGACTATAATCAGCAGCTGCGTTAGGATCAATTTCAATAATTACTTTTTGATCTAAAATATCAATTGTAACATCCTTTAGAACTTCTGGAAGCAGAGTCTCTTTGATGAATTTTGCAAATTGTTTAATCTGTTCTAAAGAGGATTTTCCCTCTTTTAGATAAACTTCCATCATTGGTGTTTTAATGGTTTTACGAGCATCAAAGATTTCAATTAAACGTGGAAGACCAACTGTTACATTCATTTCAGCAACTCCTGCGAAATGAAATGTGTTTAAGGTCATCTGAGTACCTGGTTCTCCAATACTTTCAGCACTAACTAAACCAACACATTCACCAGGACTTACAGTAGCTACAACTGCAGATGCCACTAGAGTATCCATGATTTGAGTTGCTTGTTTTTTTGTTACAGAGTCAGGAATTTCTTGAGTAGCTTTTTCAATTAAGAAAGGGCTAAGTTTATCTGCATAACTTTGAATGATTGATTCAATTTCTTTTTTCATAGTCTTCACCAATGTTTAATATTTTAATTCATTAATTGTTATTATTGTTTCTCACCAATAACTGCTTGAACAATTTCTTTTACATCAATTGAACCTGCTTTGGTTTTTGATACATCAAAACCATCTTCACCATACTTGAATTGTACAATTCTACCACTTGCATCACGCACAGTGTGATCGTATTCAACTTTCAAATCTTGCATAGCATTTGATAATCTTCGATATAAGTATCCTGATTTAGGAGTACGTAGAGCAGTATCCATCAGAGCGTCACGACCTGTCATAGCTCCAAAAAAGAACTCAGCTGGGTCTAATCCACTCTTGAAAGAATTTTTAATAAATCCACGAGCAGCAGGAGAGATATCATGTTTCTTAAAATAAGAAAGAGTTCTATCAGTAAAACCTTTATCGATTCTTCGACCACGTAGAGCTTGTTGCCCTGTGATAGCTGACATCTGAGCAATGTTTAAAATGTTTCCACGTGCTCCTGATCTTGCCATTACTAAAGCTGCATTTTCTTTAATTTGTTTCATTGCAACTTCACCGCTTTTATTACGAGCTTTGTTTAATACTTCAAGTAATCTTAATTCAAGAGTCTCTTGAACAGTACGACCTGCTAACGCTGGTAATTTACCTGCCTCATATTTTTCAATAATGTCAAATGCTTTTTGCTCACTATCGTTGATACTTTGTTTAACAAGTTCTGCTGTTTTTGGCATTAAATCAAGGTCTCCAATTCCAATTGAAAATCCTCGTCTTAATAAAACTGCAATCCCTAGCTTCGAAATTTTCCCAAGTAGGTCTGCTGTAAAAGCTGCGCCATATTGGGAATATAAATTCCGAAGTAATAGTCCACTCTCTTCTCCGAGGTTTGCCTTATCCATCAAACCGCTTTTGAGTTTACCATTGATAATTTTTACTTCATTTCCACTTTTATCTTTACCAAAGAATGTGAAATCAGTTGGGAGTAAAGCTGAAAATACTTCTTTTCCATCTAGTTTCTCTTTTTTAGCTAAATTAGATAAATCACTAACACCACAACTGTATAATAAATCAACAGACTCTGGGTATGATAAAATTAATTCTTTAGTTAGCAAATAGTTACCAGTGATTGCGTCGTGAATACTTCCAACTACACTTAAACCGTCACGTGGACTAATTAATTGTGTTTGTACAAGCATTAAAACTTCAGCTTCACTTCTTGCTTCTTCAGTTTGAGGAACGTGTAAGTTCATCTCATCACCATCAAAGTCTGCGTTATAAGGGTGACAAACTGATGGGTTTAATCTGAATGTTTTACCAGGAAGAACACGTACCTTGTGTGCCATCATTGACATCCTGTGTAGGGATGGTTGACGGTTGAAAAGTGCGATATCTCCATCTAAAAGATGACGTTCAACGATGTAACCTTCAGTTAATTCTTCAGTAATTTCATCCATTGTAAAATCTGCAATTGCTTTACGTTTTCCATCTGGACGAATAATGTAATTTGCACCAGGGTAAACTTTTGGACCACGGTTAACAAATTCTAACAAATATGCTTTATTCCATTCAGTAATTCTTTCTGGAATTGTTAAGTGCATTGCCATTTTCTTTGGCACACCAACTTCATTAAGACTAATTAATGGGTCTGGACTGATAACTGTTCTTGCTGAAAAGTCAGTTCTTTTACCAGCTAAATTGTGACGAATACGTCCTTCTTTACTTTTAATTCTCTTTGTAAGAGTTTTTAGAACTTGTCCACCACGGTGACGTGCTGGAGGAAGCTGTGCTACTGTATTATCAAAATAAGTAGTTACATGATATTGTAATAAGTCCCACAGATCTTCAATAATAATCTCTGGTGCTCCTGCGTTAATGTTTTCGAATAGACGCTGGTTAATTCTTACTACATCTCCTAACTTGTGAGTTAGGTCATCTTCACTACGTTCTCCACTTTCAAGAGTGATACTTGGACGCATAGTTACTGGTGGAATTTGAAGAACAGTTAGGATCATCCATTCTGGACGGATAGCAACTGCATTCATACCAAATAATTCTAAATCTTCATCAGGAATTCTCTCAAGCCATGCTCGTAATTCAATTGGTGAGAGTTTACGATCTTCTTCATGGAAGGTGTATGGTTTTTCAAGTTTTATTTTTCCTTGTTTTGATGCACAATGAGGACATTTACCTTTCCCTTTGTATTTAGTTACAATCTCTCTAACTTGACGTCTTTGAGCTTGAACACTTTGATCTTCACCGATTTCTTGTAAGGTGTCGGAATATCTTTTGATATCTTTTTGTGGGATTAAAACTCTTCCACAACTGTTACAAGTACATTTTAGAAAATCATACACTTGACGTACAAATTTAATATGAACTGTAGGCCTTGCAAGTTCAATATAACCAAAATGACCAAGAGTATCTTTTAGACGAAGACCGTCTGTTCGACAAACAAGCCCAGGATCAATTACACCAAGTCTTGTGTCCATAAGTCCACCATCTACAGGGTATCCTTCTCGATCGTAAAGTTCTGGAGTTACAATTTTAGCTGCAGCCATTGCTTTAATCATTTTTGGAGAGAGGACTCTAAATTGAATTGATCCTACTTTTTTGGAGATAAATTGTGGTCTCATGGTTTTTTCCTCGGTATGTTATGTGTATATTGTTATTGAATTTTTTGTTTGTTCTTTCTTTTTTTGTTTTTATTTGTTAAAATTGTAATAAAAAAATTAAAACTTATCTTTCAAAGTTATATGTGGATATATTCCAAGTGAAAGTAACTCGTTTAATAATAGTTTAAACGCGTAACTCATCTCAACGTATGCCATATCTGAGTCGTCACCATAAATTGGACTCTTTAACTGTTTAGTTCGTCCGTCAAAGTACCCAATTAAACCTGATTTCATACAAACAGGAACAGAGACTTTATCGGAATCGAATCTTTCTTTTAACAGTAAAGTTGCACCATGAGCTACGAATGTATCTTTCTCCATCTCTCCTAGTCTAAGTCCACCTTCACGAGCTTTACCTTCAGTTGGTTGACGAGTTAAAAGTTGAATTGGTCCACGTGCACGTGATTGCATTTTGTTAGCTACCATATGTCTTAGACGTAAATAGTACATGTTACCAACATAGATTCTAGCAACCATTCTTTTTCCTGAGATACCATCATACATAACTTCGGTTCCATCTTCTTTAAATCCTAATCTGGAAAGTTCATCTCTTAGATCAACTTCTTTTTCAGAATCAAATAATGATGCATCAACATGACGAGCAGCAAGTGCTCCAACTTTTGCACCAATTAGTTCTAATAAATGTGAAACTGTCATTCTTGAAGATACTCCGTGCGGTGTGAAAATTAAATCTGGAGTAACTCCTGATTGTGTGAAAGGTAAATCAGCACTTGGAATTAAAATACCAACAACTCCTTTCTGACCATGACGGGAAGTAAATTTATCACCAATCTCTGGGATTCTTTCTTCACGAAGTCTTACTTGGATTAATTTGTTTCCTTCTTCACTTTCAGTTAAAGTAATGAAATCTGCAATACCACGTTCACCGTGTTTTAGAGCAACTGAACTTTCACGACGTACACCAACTGATAAATTGTATTCATCTAAACTGTTAAGAAATCTTGGAGGTGAAGTTCTTCCAATAACAACATCGCCTTCATTAAGCTTTGCTTCTGGGTAAATGATTCCGTCTTCTTCTAAAAATTTATATTCAGCTTCAGTTCGGTATCCTTTGGTTTCTTTATCAGGAATTTCTAATTCATCTGTTAATCCACCACTGTATCTTAATAATTCAGCACTAACCGGTCTAAAATAACTACTTCTAGCTAGACCTCTTTGGACACTACTCTTGTTTAGGATAACTCCATCTTCCATGTTATATCCTTTATAGGACATGATAGCAACTACAATGTTTTGACCTGCTGGATGTTCAGCGTAATTTGTAACGTCGTGTAATTGTGTTTTAATAATTGGATATTGTGGGTAATGCATTAGGTTAGAATCCATATCCATTCGAATATGATAGTTAGCTGCATAAAATCCGATTGCCTGTTTTTGGTTTTTACTACCAATAATTAAACGAGATGATGGGTTAAAGTTTCCAAAAGGTACAAGTGCAGTAGTAATCCCAACAATTGAACCTTGAGTGATCTCTACATGAGTATGGTTTTCTGTGATTTGGTCTTCAATAAATGCAACAAGTGCATTTTCTTCTTCACCAGCATCAAGATATTCAATAACTCCTTGTTTAGTTAAATCGTCCCAAGTAATTTCTCCTGCAGTTAATTGTTCAATATGTTTTTCAGTTAACAGAGATTTTCCGCCTTTCACAATAATTAAAGGACGAAGGCTACGACCTTTTTGTGAAGAAATGTGGATCTCATTGGTAATTGTGTTGTGATAAACATTTGCTTGGATCTCAACTTGACCTTTACGTCTTTGATCTTTGAAATCCTCGATGAATAGTGCAGCATTATCTACAGTACCTAGATATTTTTGATTTACATATACTTCTGTTGCCATTGTTTTTTGCCTTTATTTTTTTAATTATTATGTTCAGTAATTATCTATATGTTAATTATTGTACTTCTTTTACTCCAAGTTCTTTTACTTGTTCAAGTAACTTAGTATCATCCATACTTTGGGAAATACTACAAAGCATTGCCATGTTTTTTCTAAGACCAATGTTTGTTCCTTCTGGAGTTTCAATTGGACAAAGTCTTCCAATATGAGTACAGTGCAGAGCACGAGCTTCGAAGTTTTCTTGTGAACTGGAAAGTGGTGAGTTAACCTTTTGAAGGTGTGAAACCATTCCTAAAAAGTTAGCACGATCAATTCTTTGGGAAATACCTTGACGTCCGCCAACCCATTCTCCAGTTGCCATAGAGGAATAGATTCTAGACGTTAATAACTTATCACGAATTATAACTCTAATTGATGGGAGTTTACCACGTTTAATGATTCTTTGAAAGTTGTAAAGAATATCATTAATTAGTAATTTGAAATTTGCACGGAATAAATCAAGTAATAAATCACCTGATAATCTTAGTCTCTTATTCATATAATGATCTTTGTCATTGAATGGAATTTCTCCCAGTTTTGCTCTAATTAATTTTTTGAACATTTTACACAAGTTTTTAGCTTTAACTGCTCGACTCGCTTTATCTCTCCCAATATGTGGTAAGAAATATTTGTCAATCATATCACGTGCTCTCTCAACTCTTACTTCTTTTGTTTGAGTGAACCCGCTTTTACGAGCTAAAGTATCAAATGCATCTTCTTGATCTCGAACATCTGCGAATTCAAATAAGTTAATTAGAACATCTTCATAACTTTCATTGCCACAAATTTCTTTCATGATTTGTTCATCTTTTAACATACCAAGAGCTTTTAGAAGTACTACAATTGGAACTTCTTTCATTCTAGTAAAGGAGATTTGAGCAATTCCATCTTTCTTGTTAAAACTTAATAAATGAGGGATTTTATATGATCCTTCAGCTGAAAAGATTCTTCCAGTTGGAGACATTGTTTTTTGATCTTGTTCGATTACAAAGTTATTCTCTGCTAGATCTTCAATGGTAACTAGAACTCTTTCTGTTCCATTAATAATAAAGTATCCACCAGGGTCGTTAGGGTCTTCACCTTTAACAATTAATTCTTCTCGGTTTAGATCTTTAAGATTACAATAATCACTTCTTAGCATAATAGGTAATTTTCCAACTTCTGCTTGAAAGTTTTCTCTTTGAACATCGTTAATGTATGATGAAATCTCAAGAAAGATTGGTGCTGAGTAAGAAATTTTTCTAAGGCGAGCTTCACTTGGGAAAATTGCACGGCGTGAACCATCTGCTTCAATAATTTGAGGTTTACCAACAGTAATTTTTCCAAAACGGATTTTAAATGATTCAATATTATGAGGGATAATGTTTGGTTCAGCTTCTTTATTTTCTTCAATAACCTCTTTGAGTCCTTGGTTTATGAAATTGTTAAATGACCGAATACTACTTTCAACGAATTTTTTTTCTTCGAAATATTTCTTGATTAAGATGGATTTGTCCATTGTGGTTGCCTCATGATTATTTTGAATATTTTGTTGGTTTTTGATTAAATAATTTTAATTGGTATTTGATAATTATTTATTAATTATAACTCGATAATATGTACTCACTCCTGCGCTTCTACTTTCTCGAGTAATTTTTACAATATCTCCTTGGTTCGGTTCTAAATCTTTAACTGCAGCATCAGTTGCTAAGATTTTTGGGAGTTCTCTAATAGAGATATGATAACTTGCTAGAATTTCAGCTTTTTGTTTATCATTAAGTAAAGTATGTTCTGGGATAAAACTGTGGTTTTGGGTTGGCATTGTTAATCTCCTGTGATTGTTGGTTGATGATTTTCTTTGAATTGTTTTGAATGAAAAAAATGGCGGGCCGGACGGGATTTGAACCCGCGACCACTTGATATCTTCACAATAAAAAAGATAAATCTCTCTTATCATTATACTTGACTAAAAGTCAAGTGCTCTACCAAGCTGAGCTACCAGCCCGCAATGATTTGGATTTTCTCGCTTCTTTACTTTTTAGTAAAAAAGCACCCTGGCCGGATAACAACAATTCGCTGTGCAAATTCTTGAACCCGTCCAACTCATATCTCCTAACCATAAGATTAGGAAGCGCCCTGGCCGGGGATCGAACCCGGATCGGGGCCTTTCTTTGGAAGAGCTGAAATTTTGATTTTAACACCACTTCCTCGACAGGGCCCCATGATAACCATTACACTACCAAGGCATTATTTTGATTATGAGTTTTCCTGATATTTTTGTTTGAATTTTACTAAAGCGCTATCTCTACATTAAATCAATGATTTGTATAGAAGAATGCGCCACATTAAGTATGCATGCAAAGTGGCTCTTTATAAATCTTTCTGTGAAAGAGGAGTATATTTGGCTTTTTGGCATGTTTTCAGGGTTTTTGGGGTGGATTTTGTTGCTTATTTTTTAGGTTTTTTTCGATAATATTTTTTATTTTTTCTCGCAATGCATTAGGAATTGAAAATGTTTTGTCATAAGGTGCATAATTTTTACTCCATCTCTCATCTGTGAATTTAGTATTTAAAAAAGATCTATCTTTTTGATATCTAGGGATTATGTGGATATGTAAATGATTTGTTCGATTACCAAGGGAAGCATAGTTCATTCTGTCAGGCTGCCACAATTCTGTTAGAGTGTTGTTAAGGTCTTTTGTTATTTTAAAAAATTCTTCTCTTTCTTTGGATGTGGTTTCTATAAAATCATCTGCATCTTTTCTTTTGCACCATAAAATGCATCTTCCTAGGTGACATTGGTTTGGATGGAGCATAATATCCCAGAATTGATATTTTTTGATGATTAGTTGTTCAACATCTTCCATCTGGCATTGGAAATGTGTTGAGTTATTAATTATTTCTATTTATTGTTAAGATTGTTAAGAAAGTTTATAACCTCATTCTTTATGGTAGTTTTATGATTAAAGTAATTATTTTTGATCTTTGGGAAACCTTGGGTACTAAGAATGTAGGAATCTCTAGTACTTTGTTGAATCATTTTGGTTTCACAAAGAATCATGACTTGCTGGTAAAATATGAAAATGCTATCCAACTGAAAAAATTTTCAACAGTTGAAGATTTGGCAACTTCTTTTTTGAGTGATTTTGAACTTGATCAGAGTCAAGAGAATATTAAATTCGTGGTGGATACTCTTCAGGCTGGAGTTACAAAAGCTACAATATTTGATGGAATTTATGAACTGCTTGAAGAATTAGCTGTTAATTATAGGTTGGGTTTGGTATCAAATACTACTGTCTTTGAATCAAAGTTGATTTTTGATTGGAAAATTGATCATTTTTTCGATGTTAAAATTTTCTCATGGGAAATTGGGCTGATTAAACCAGATCCTAAAGTTTTTGGATTAATTTGTTCTAAGCTGGATGCTCAATCATCTGATGTTCTGTTTATCGACGATGGATCGAAGAATGTGGTGGCTGCGCGGAAACTTGGGATGCAGGCGATTCGATTTGAATCAGTTGGTCAGTTGAAGCAAGAGTTGGGTGTTTTGTTGAAAAAAAGGTTATAGTTACTTCCTCTCTTCTACTAAATATCCAATATTGTTATACAACATTTCCATTAGGCTATAGACTAGTCCATCTAAATATGTTCTTTTTGGATATTTTTTGATCGCAGGTTTGAGTAGTAGATATAGGTTGTCAAAATCTTTAGCAAATATCAAATCTACATATTTTTGAACTAAATCAGAGATTGCTTTTGCAACTTTTCTGTTTTTTTTGATATTTTTAGCAATATATCTTAGTTGATCTCCTACAGACTCAAAAGTTGCAAGTAATAAAAATTGACGATAACTTGCCTCATTTGATTGATACTTGTTTAGATATCTCATACAGTATAGGATGTGTTGATCTAAAATTCGTTCTTGGCTTTGATATTCCTTCTCAGTAATTTGATTTGATACAACTAGTTGGATGTCTTCTGCTTGTTTAACCAATTGGTGTCCTGCTCTACGAAGAATAACTTCAAAATTATCCTCTGGAACTGCAACAATGTTGCGAAAAATTGTTTTTGTGCTACTATGTTTGGATATGGCAAAACCCATCATGTGAGGAACAATCTGATTCATTAGTTCCGGGGATCTGTGGACAATTTCTATCACATCATATCCATCCATATATTTGCCGAGCAGAATGTGAAAAAACATACTGCGACGTTTACAATGACGAAGATCAAGGGAAGTTTTTTTTGTCGTCCTTTGTTTGCTGCTTTGAATGACTAGTCTATCGTTGCCTTCTGTGACTTCTATAACTTGGCCTGCTGTTAATTTTCTTTCCTTGAGCCATTTACTCGGCAGTGTGACTGTGAGTGCTCCACGTCCTTGTTTGACTAGTTTTCGTTGCATTTTGTTTCTTAAATCCTGGCAGTTATATTTGTTATATAACAAATAGAAGTTGAATATAAATGTTTGTTTTTCTTGGATATTAGTATGGCAAATGGTAAAGATTTGAGGACGAGAATAGGGGAGTACTTGGATGAACACAGTCCAGGTGGGAAAATCTATCAGAAACGAAGAAGTTTGGAACAAAAAGCTGCGTATGATTTTGCAAAACCAATTGCGGAATTATTTAACAGTGAAGAAATGAGTGCTTTGCTTGATCATAGACCTGGTTTGGAAGTTCAACTTTTCTCTCATTATACCAGCTCAATGGGTGCTGCTATGGGTGGATCCCCTCCAAGTTATGAAATTCTGGTCGACAAATCAGGGCTTTGTGTAAAACGCGATGGTGAAGTTTCAGAGAGGCATGTTTTGCCTGCAATATTGGACACTTGGGTTGAGGTAGTTCCATATGGTGGACAGTTTCACGATTCGTCTTCTGGTGATTATGAATTCAAACCAAGTTCTGAGAAATTTATGGATTATATTACGCGACAAATGGGGGAATATCTAAAATGAATAATCTAAAAAAAATTGATTTAGAACAACTATTAATAGACGCTAGTTTGAGTGCTGGAAAACATCTGCGTGACCATGCATTTGATCCTGGAACAATTAAATGGAAAGGACCAGATGATCCAGTAACTGTTAGAGACGTAGAGGCTGAAGGAATCATTGTGGATACTTTTTGTGAATATCTGGATCTGAAAATTATCGGTGAAGAATCTGGAAAAAGTAAAAGTTGCAGTGGTGATAGTCGTTACACTGCAATTATTGATCCACTTGATGGAACAAAATCATACTTGCGCCGCGATTTTGATTCAACGGTGAGTGTTGGTCTTGAAGAAGATGGCGTCTTGATTGGCGGAGTAGTTTATGATTTTATGCGAGACATTATGTATGTTGGTTTTAGAGGAGAAACATATCTGATGAATGCAGGATCCAAACATGACTTTGGATCGGTGATCGCAAACTCCAATCTTGGAATCTTAACAAACTCTGATCCCAAAAAAGTTAGCCCTGAAAATGCTTTAAAAATCGAAGCTATGAGGGTTAATCCAGACTTTTATATCTCAGGTCGCCGTGGATCGATTGCTCTTGGAATGGCCCAAACTGCGTTTGGTATTCATGATGCAATGATACATTTTAAACAGGGTAATGGGGGAAACATTTGGGATGTCGCTGCTGGTGCTTATCTTCTGCAATGTGAAGGCTTTACAATGCTTGATGGGAGAGGAGATGCTTATGATTACAAAAATCCAGGGAAGGGAATTGTAGTGTATAAGGAGAATGATTTGCAGACACTAATGGAGTATGTATGATTTTTTTTTTTTAATCTTTTTTTAAAAATAACTTGATATTTTTAACTAGATAAGTTTATATTATCAATTTTATTAAGAATCATCATGATTCAGGAATTGCTAGATGTTGTAGACTCCAAAGATAATGTTCTAAAACAAGTTGGGAGAAAAGATTGGTACTCACACAGCGCATGTGCAGGAGAATTTATTCGCTATGTTAATGCTTTTATTTTTGATCCAGAAGGTTATTTGTTGTTGCCTATTAGGTCTGATAGTGCGTATTTATTTCCTGGCGCATTTGATTTTTCTTGTGCTGAGCATATGAGATCTGGTGAAAGCTATAATATTGCAATGATGCGTGGTTTAGAGGAAGAGAATGGCCTTGTTGGTTTGACTCCTGGTATGATCGGAGTCGTGAATCCATCATTAGGAGTCAGTGGATTCATTGGGTTGTATGAATTAGTTGTTTCTGATAGGAGCGATGTTGTTCTTGATGCAGATGAGTTTAAAGAGTGTGAGTGGAAAACAATAGAAGAAGTTCAGTCAATGCTGAAGGATGGTTCTAGTAGGTTTAAGAGTGATTTTCCAAAGGTGTTAGAGTTTTATTTGTCGAAGAAGTAATTATTTTAGTCTTAAAAGAAAAAAGTGGTCCCCCCTCCCGGATTCGAACCGGGGATCTTCCCGTAACTACTGAGCTTTTATCATCAAAGCCAAACTTTGGCATATCAAAAAGCTGTCTACAGCGGGATGTTCTAAACCGCTGAACTAAGGGGGGATCAGGTTATCTACGGTTTCAATTTGTTATATAAAGTTTCTGGTGTTTTTAGAATAGATTAGGAAAAAGAAAATAATCTTTCATTTGTGTGATTATTCTGAGATCGAAGGTTGATTACGATAATTTTGGTTTACAACTCCAACTAAAGTTTTAACATCAGCATAAATTTTGTGGCCACTATGTACTCTACTATCAAAAGAATCCGGCCAAGCAGGAAATGGGTTAAAATCTTCTTTGAAATAATCCCAATCTTTTTGCAAGCCTGGAAATAATTTATTAGTAATTTTTCCAATAGTTCCATTCAAATACCATGGTGATTCAGGCGGGCTTCTTGGTTCAAGACATCCACCTTCTCCAGTTTCAAAATCAAACCAGTTACCTAAATTTTGGTCGTAAAAAAATGAAGGTTGTCGATGAAAATGATGGGTTTGGTTTGTAAGTGATGTACTTCCTGCATTAGCAAGACCACGATCATCGATTCCATTTCCTCTGAATGATAAATATGGCAATGTATCAAAAAAGTTTTCTGTTTGTGAGAGGTAAAAGTCCATTTTTTATTATTTTAATAATTTCTTTTTAAATTTTTGTTTGTTGTAATGCTTTTCAAATAGAAAAATAAGCCCCAGCCGAGAGTTGCCACTAGCCACTGGTCAAGTACGAGTAGGGTTTATATCCTGGTTTGTCGACTATAACTGTATGTTGTTGGATAGTTCTTCAATTGAAAAAAGTAGGTTTGATTTGCGTAAAGAGATTACTTTTCCTGAAGAAATGTCAGTTGAATTAGCTGAAATGATTGGGATTTTAGTTGGGGATGGTCATTTGTCTGTTTTGGAAAGAATAGATAATAAAGGGAGTAAATTTACTCAATCAACAGTTTTTATTGCTGGAAATTGTAACGAACAGGATTATTTGGAGCATATCCAACGTCTTTTTTTGAAACTTTTCAATGTTCCTCTCACATATAGAGAAGATAAAAGATCTGATGGAGTATTGCTTGTTTGTTATTCAAAAGGAATTGTGCAATATTTGAGTAAAGTATGTCAAGTTCCAGTTGGGAGGAAATGTGCTATAGTAAAAGTACCTCAATTAATCTTTGATTCAAAAAGTGTGTTTCAAATGGCTTTTTTAAGAGGGTTGGCAGATACTGATTTTTCTCTTTGTTTTAAGAATAAAAGTAAAAAAGGTTATGCTTATCCTGTGATAAAGGGGAGTTTTCGAAGTAGATTTTTAATTCAGGATTTGGAAAGGTTATTCTCTTTTTTTGGGTTTATTCATTGTACTTGTTATGGATTAATAAGAAAAAATAATAAATTTGGATCTGATGTTGTGATGCATGCAATCTATCTCAATGGTGTGAAAAATTTGGAACTATGGATTAACATTGTTGGTTTTTCTCAACCTAAATTTCAAAATAAAATCTTGGAATGGAGAGAAACAGGTCAATCCATACCTAAAAAGAAAAAAAAGAGCCCCGGGCGAGAGTTGAATTCGCGATGTATGGATTCTTCCACACATTCTCGCGACCTCTTGATTGCTTGATATGCTTTTGTTTCTTTTGGAAACATACCAGCAAGTGTACAAGTCAAGTGCTATAGCCACTAAGCCACCGGGGCAATAAAGTTTGCATGCTTCAAAGATGTTTATTAAGCTTTCTCTTGATTTGCACTTATTCTCTTAAATTTGGTCCAAACTACTCTATAATAGTAAAATTTATATAAAAACTGTCTTAATTTAGATAATACAAACAAAGTAAGTTTGTTTTTTTAATTATTTATGGGAGAAAATAAAATGCAAGAAATCAGTGCAGTATATGCAGCAAAGGAATTAGGAAGTCATTTAGTAGTTACTGTGCCTGAGCAGCCTAAGTATTGGAAAAGTAGGTTGACGACTTCTGTCAATCCTGTAAAATTAGTGGTAGATTTTTTTTTAAGATTAGAGGCGCAGATTAGTTTTGGTATGTTGTACCTAACTGATAAAACTGAATATCAAAGAATTACTGCTCACGCAAAAGCTGAAGTAGCCTATGGAATTGAACTTGAATCTGCACTTGAAGAGCAAGGTCAAGGTGAAATGGCTGAATTAAGAAGGCTGGGAATTGTTTCTGAAAGACAATTGGATGCATTAGAGATTTTTAACATGGCAAGTATGGCATTAGATAGTGAGATCAGTTTTGCAGGTAGTCGGGATGGGAATGTCTTTTATTCTGAGAGGGGATCTGTTCAGCGACTTGTTACTGATGGTGGAAGACTTGATGACTATATTCGCATTGCTGTAGCTGGTGGTGTTGAATGTTTAAAGGAAAAATATTGGATGCCAACTCCTGGTGTAAAACGACCTGAAATTGTGGGTTCTGAATTTGAAGGAATTGCAGCTGCTTGGTTAAGAGATGAACTTGATTCAAATTTGGTTGACAATAAAGAAGTTCTATTGCTTGAAAGATTGTTAGTTTCAAAACATGCTGATGGTAGATACGATTTGAAGATACATAGAAAAAAGAATTATTAATTATTACTTTCAAAGAGTAAAATTTAAATAAGAGTTGTCTAAATTAAGACAATGTGGCAAATAATGTTGATTTTTTAGGTTTACTTTCAGATGCAAGTTCAGATAATCTTTTTGCAGGTTACTCTAAACAATTAGACGCTGACAATGAATCAATTCTTTACGATCCTAACATTTTTAGAGTGGAGCGGCGAGTAAAATTTGATGGATTGACTAGGATGTTGCCGAATTTATTATATGAACAATTAAGTGTTGATTCAAATGTTCATAAAACGCAGAAATCTACTGTTCCACATCGTAGGTCATTTGCAAATTTACGAGGACATATTTATCGAATTTCTGGTTTAGAACTTTGGGATGATACTGATTTACTCACCTCTAAGACTTTGATGACTGGGCTTGATGCAGGTCAGAAGAATCAATTGCTTGCAGATTTGAGAATTAGTACTGGGCTTGAAGAATCTGGTGCTGCTTATTTTGATATTTCTTGTAGTGTTTATGATTCAAAACTGGTTGAAGCTATTCATGATGAATTTTTTCCTAAGGCGCGGCAGGTCGCAAAGGATTTGGATGCTTATATTTTGAGTTTGGATATTGATGATTGTTATTCTGTGAAGAGATGATAGGTAAATGTTGTAAATGTTCTCATCTTTCTTCTTTACACCCTAAATCATTTTAAAGCTAAACTTTCTGATTTCTCTTAATGGCAGAAGAATCAGGGGCAGCAAGTATCAATGGACTTAAAGAAGCTATTAAATGTTCAACTGGAAACCAGGATTTGAACTATTATATGGGTGGTGGATATGAAGCTGGGATTATCACAACCATCTTTGGACCAAGTGGATCAGGGAAAACAAATTTGGCACTGCTTGCAGCTGTTCGAATGGCAGAAACTGGAAAAAAAGTTTTAATCATTGACACCGAAGGCGGAATTGCAGCTGAGAGAATTACTCAAATGCTTCAAAATGATTTAATGAAAACAGAAGTTTTGTCAAGGCTATTATTTTTTCAACCGCTGAGTTTCAAAGATCAAGAAATGGTGTTTCATAGATTTAGTGATATCAATTGGGATGAAATTGGAATGGTGGTTGTGGATTCTATCTCAATGTTGTATCGATTAGAACTTGGACGAGCGGATGCAATATTTGAAACAAATAATAGTTTAGGTCGTCAGATAGCTTCAGCAGTTGAACTTGCTCGTCGACGTAAAATACCAGTAATTATGACTAATCAAGTTTATTCTGATTTTGGTAAAAGTGATGGTGTTAAAATGGTTGGTGGAGACCTATTGAAGTATGGTTCTAAATGTTTAATTGAACTTCAGAAAGGCGAAGGGGTAAGAGCTTTACTGCTTCGTAAACATCGAAGTTTGATGCGTGAGAATGAATTTGTGTTCAAGATTGTGGGCAAAGGTATTGAGAAAGTGGATGTTGGTGCTTCAGCTGTTTCAGAGGATGCTTTTGCTTCGAGTGATGCGAAAGATTTGTTTGGTTTGTAATAAAGTAATATTTATATTCTATTAATATATTTTTCTCCTATGAGTCGATTTACAGGTATGGCTGCAGAGGATGCTGAACAAGTTTTGAATGATTTGCATCTTGGAATTGATGTTGGTAAAAAATTAGTTACAGCAACTCATCAGCTAGATGATAAATTAGCTTCTTTGTATATCTTGATGAATCATATAACTATGGAGTATCCTGAAGAGATTACAGATTTTCTTGAAAAAATTATTGTTGAAAGTCATGATTTTGTTCCTGAGTTAAAAAAATTTGAAAGTGAAGAATTGCATCTGGTATTATTGGAATCTGCAGCTGAAGCTGTGGGACCAAGGTGGATATTTTCACATCAGGCAAAGGTTGAGGCTGAGTTGAAAGAAGAATCAAAAGTTGTAAAAAAACATTTGCAGCATGTGCATAAATATTTGTTAATTATTCAGAAGGAATTTGTTGAGGCCAAACATCTATTTTTGGTTGATATTGAAAAATGCAAAATAACTGAAATGAGAATTGATTTAGTGGGTAAAGAGAAGGAGTTTGAACATATCATAGAAAATTTATTATTGTTTTTGAAAGTTTATTTGCATTTGTTGGAGTCGAAGTTGAAAGAAATGAAGTGAGTTGCTTTTGTTAAATTCAGTACGGCTGCAGATTTGCAAAGCAAATCTTTGGCACACGGTCGGGGCTCAGTTCCGTTTCTCCTCGTTCGCAACTAACTTTGTTCGTTTTGCTCAGGTCGACTTGTTTAGCTCTTACGAATATTATCTGCTTGGCCATGTTGACCCTGTGTGCGCCCGTACTGAATTTTTTGGAGAAGATTATACTTCATCCTTATGATCGCACTTTATCTCATGTTCTAACAAATCAGAATAATCCCAGAATTTGATGATCTGATTTATTGTTGATATTTCATGATCCTTTAAGATGTTTGGAAACTTCATTCTAATCTCTCGCAGCATCACATAGAAATCTTGAGCGTGTTTAGTTGCCATCACAATGGTAAAATCAAATCTGCCAGTAGTACTTTCTAAATAAACAATTGAGGGGTATTTTGCTAAGTATGAGACAAATTGTTTTTCTTTTTTAGCATCAAAACGTTTGATATTAATTTGTACTTTATAGAGGGTGTGATAACCAATTTTGTGATAATTAATTTGAGTACTAGTTGATCTAATTATTTTTTGATCTTTGAGTTTTTTAAGACGATATTTGATAGAATCTCTTCTTAGGCCGGTTTTTCTCGCAATTTTTGAAATCATCGCTCTGCCATCATGATAAATGAAACTCAAAAGGGTTCTGTCTTTTTTGTCGAGGGGACTGTTTTGCATATTGTCTATAATGGTGGTGATTGTATTTAAAACTTACCCAAAATACGTAGTTTTTCTCCGAAATTAACTTATTCTGAGTTTGCTCTGATCTTATCATAGCGAAGGTCAAATTACGAAAAATCAAAAATGACTTTTGCAAATCGGAGGAAAATAATAATGAACACATATAGTGGTTTGGATAACAGACCAGTTGAAGAAATAATTAGAGATTGTAAATACCCATATCAAAGAATGGCAAATGATTTGTCGTCAATGGTAGGTAATAGTTTAGATAATAAATATGTTCAAGCAGGATTAGTTGGAACTGTTGGAGCTGCTGCTTTAGTAGCTGCAGGTCCAGCGTATGCTGGTGAAGTTGCAGCTGGCGTTGAATATGGGTTTTTTAGTGGAGCATGGGATGGATTTTTGGTAGGTCCAAACATCATCATGGACTTAGTTGGTTGTGAATCAACTTGGGCTGCAGATGGTGCTGGAGTTAGAAGTACGCCAAACACTGGTCTTGGATACTGGATTGGTTTCTACTTGATGGCAGGAACAGAGGGAACCATATTTGGTGTTATCGGTGGTAGCGGAGATTAGGTAATCTATTTTTAATTTTTATTTTTTAGAAATAGTTTTTAATATTTTTTTATGGGGGATAAAATGAGTAATAACAATGAATTAGGAGGGAACTCTATCAAAAATATTTTAGTTGATATTTTGTCAAACGAATTTGCACCTTTTGCTATGGGTTTAGCTGCTGGTGCATACACTGGATTCAGTGGTGAATCTTATGCATCACCTGTTTTAATGGAAACTATTGTAATTGGAACATTTTCAACTGGGGTTGCCAGGATGTTTAGACCACAAGACAGATTTTCAAAAACTTATGGAGAGAATTATGATAATTTGCCAAAATTTAATCGAGATTTAGTCAATGAAATGGATAGGGCTGAACATCGATATGGTGTAATCACAGGTTTTACTGACGGTACAATCTATAGTATGATTGGTTTTGGAGTTGGGTATGTTGCCGGGAGAATTGTCAATTAGTGATGAAAAATTGCTAGGGTTGCACTTTGTCGTAATTTTAAAGTGGTAGTTTCAGTAAGTTTTATAAAATAGAGTGAGAAAATGAAAGTCTAATGGTAAATGTGAAGAAAATAATGCACAGCTAAAAATGGAAAATTCGATGTACAAAGCAACATTAACTCATTATGCAGTCCCTATTCAAGGAGATGGATTTGTTGAAAATCCAGGTAATTTAACTCCAGCAATTTCTGCAGTTAGGGCAATCTATAACGCATTGAATTCAAGAGCAGTTGATTATGATATTTTGATTGAAGGAGTAAGTTCTAATAATTTGGATGATTTATTATTTTCTGTAAATGCAAGTACAGTTTTATCTGGTTCTCAAACAGGTTCTGGTGAAATTGAAAAATCTCCTTACAAATTTGAAGCTGAATACAGTTTGGCTCCAAAGGTTGATTTGCCTTCATTATATTTTGTACTTGATTCTTTGGTAGAAAATCAAGTTACTCAAGATAGATTTCATGCAGGAAACCCTGAACTAGTAGATGCTAATTTGCAAATTGGGAAATCAGAAAATGATGGAACCTGGATTTTGCGTATTTTTTCAAAAGCAGTAAAATATGAAATCCAAATAACTGATTCTCCAGATTATTTTGCAAGGTCAGTGACAGTAGATATTGAAGTTGATCAACTAGAGATGGATGATGAAGATAGACGTGCGATTTTAGAAGTAGCAACAGTGCTTGCTGATGGAGATTTTAGAAAAGATGGCAGATACGATACTTACTGTAGAGCTAAAGGAAATAAACCACTGAGTAGATTTGAAGTATTTGAACTATCTGGGTTAGACAGAACTGGTTCAGATGTAGGTGTGGGATTACATAGTATTTTAGAAAATGATCATTATTCTGCAGCAGAATTTTTAGCGCTATCAGAGGATAACTTGGAAGCTGTAGTTCCAAAATACTTGGTACTTGCAGATAAACTAAGACTAGGAAATACTAAACTTCGTTCTCAGTTGGCACTAGACTTGTCAAGGCATAGGTTCCAAGTTGCACAATTAGATTTAGAGAATCCTAAACTGGGTTCTGTTTTAGATGTTAAACCAGAGTTGGTTGAGGGAATTGAAGAAGCAGTTGGTAGTTATTTGGTAGGTCATGCTGCTCAAGTACATCCTGCAGGACAAAAAAGTGATACTCATAGAACAATTAGATCTCAATTAGCAGAGTACGAATCACGAATGCGATCTCATTTAGATGATGTTCAGGCAAGCACCAATTTTTTGGAGCGTATGGAAGGAGCAGGAATTGTTAGAAGTCAAGGTTTTGATAAATTACGATTTTTTTCTAGAGCATCAAGGTCTGGTATTAATGAATTAGCTCTGGAGATAGTACCTTTTCTTGAAAGTTTGGAGGAACGAATTTAATGGTCTCTTCTGAAGTTGAAAAATTGCTTGAAGTGAGTTCAGGTGAGAGATTTGAAAATTCTGTTGAACATGGGATTGATAGAGTTGTTGCTGCTAAAGATTGGGCTAAGATGTATCCTTCAAAAGCTGCAATGATTGGTGGTGGAGCTGTAGCTTTATGGCTTGGAGTTCAGTTTGGAATTCCTTGGGCTGTTAATAAATATCATGAAGGTTTGGCTGACAAAGATATTGTGGCCGCTGAAGAGCAATTATTTGCTCTGACTGAGACGCAAGATGCAGCTTATTCAAATTTGAAAAGTAATCGTTTCATCATTAAAGATTCAGTAGAACCTAGTTTGGATGAAAAAATCGTTCATGCTGGACAAAAAGCAGGAGAATTCGTAGAAGAAATTGATGCTGCTAAGATCTTGTTTGCTGAAGGTGAATTTATAGAAGTTCGGTTACGATTTGAAAGTAATTATGATGATGAACATCAGGGACCTGGGCTAATTGAATTGATCGGTGATGAAGTCCCATTAGTTGCGACAGTTAGTACTTATGCAACAAGTTTGCGAGAAAAGCGAGATGCTGCTTTGCGAGGAGAATCTGGGCTGCTTCGCGAATTGGAATTTAGGGATGCTGGTTTTGTAGATAAACATCTTCAGAATTCATTAGGTACTAGATTAGTTGTAAAAGAACCTACTCTTAATTTTATTGTTGATATTGCTTATCGTCCAGATGTTTCTGCTAAAGGTAAAGGGATGTATGAATCTGCCAGAAGTTCATTTGTTTCAGCAGCTTCTGGGTTTGGAGCTTCTTCATTTGTTCATTATATCAAAGATTTAGATGGAACTTTGGATCAAACTGATTATGATTCTGTACTTAGTTCGCAGCGTGTAATTTTTGGAAGAATTGAGTCAGGAGATAGTTCATTATCTTCACTAGTTGTATACAAAGGAAAACTAACAACTCAGTGGTTCACTGTAGTTGCAAAAAGGTGGGAAGATTCACATCAAGAAGAATATTTTGTTAAGGAAAAAAATCCAGATTATCGTGAAGGAACTCGTGAAGATTGTACTAAAAAAGTTTGTACTCCAGATTATAAGACTAATACGTATTGTAGAAAAATGGCTACTGCTGATGGTGGAGTTACACAAGATTGTACTAAGGTAAGAGAGGCTATTGGTACCGAAACTTGTGGACCATGCCCTGATGTTCATTGGGATAATGGGGAAGATAAAATCATTGATGTTCGTAAGGAAAGAACCATCGCAGAATATTGGGTAAAAGTTGATACACATGACACCAATGGAGTTAGTTCAGAAAAAACTGATTTGAAAGTTAGAAGCACATGGATGCAAACAGATAAAAAACTGGGTTATCAAGAATGGAAACCGTTTGGTGATGATAGAGCATATCAAGGATTTGGTGGAATAGGACCTCATAATGATAAACCATACATTATGGAAAAAAGATAAGGATAAAGACATGGCAGATACATATACTGGAGCAGAAGTTTACACAAAACTTCAAGAATCAATGGATTTTATGAGAGATAGAATCTCTACTCTAGAAGGTGATCTGAATGTTTATCAAAGGCGGGAACAGAATTTGGATTCTCAAATGGATGATGTTTCCATGCATTTGGCTTCTGCTTATTTAATTGATGCTGATTTACATGATGCTGATTCAAGAGATGCAATTCAGTCAAACACTGGAGTTGATCTAGCTTATGTTGTTGATAAGTTCTCAAGACAAAAGCAAACATTGACTGATCAACAAATGAAAATTAAACGAGACCGTTTGTATCTAATGAGATCAAGTGTTGTTACTGAAGTTACTGGTGATGGGGAGTTGGTATTTGCAGATCAAAGGTTAAACGAAGTTTTAGCAATTGAAGATCATCCAGGTTACAATGATGAAGAAGGATTATTAAAATCAAAGTATGTGACTGATGAACATAAAAAAGGTTTGTTTGGCTTTAGGCATCGTAGGTTAACAAAGCTATCTCAAGCAGTTGCAGAAGATTTAGGTTATGATTCATTTGAAGAAATGGAGCGTGGTCATGTAGGGGATATGTCAGCGCTTGAAGAAAGAGCTGGTAGGTTAGAACTACGTTATAGCATTCCTATTTTGGCATTGCATTCAGGAGATTCCTTAAGAACTGTTCATACTAATGTTGGAAAGCTGATTGGAGCTTATGATTCTTTAGAACAAGCATTGGAAAATTTAATCACAGAAGAAACAAATTTTGCAACAGTTGAATTAGCAAAACATTTTGAAGTGGTTAGACTTGAGAGTTTAGGTTATGATTCTATCTCTGGTGCTCAAGGTCATATTGATACTCTTGGTGAATTGCGTGAAGAAGGAGTTGATCTTTCACGTTCAATGGATGCAGTACGTACTGAGATGGCTACTTATTCTGAAAGTATTGCGGAAATATCAACTTTGCTTGCAAAAAGCAGTAAAATGAGAACTTCAACAAAAACTATTCCAGCATCCATTGTGGATAAAATATTTGCACATGAATCTGGTACTCCTATTCCAGTTAACTTACCTTCAATGAGGGAACTAGATATGATCATTGCTCGTGATTTTCCTCGTGCAGTGGGTTTTAGTGGTTACACTAGAACAAAAAGACATGTTGGAACACAGAGTTCTGAATATAAAGATGTTGTACGAAGAGCTGGTGGCGTTGGAAAATGGACTACGTGGAAAAAGCGTTAGAAATTTATGTTTTTGTATTTTATAATTTAAATTAGTATTTTAATTAAACTTAAACAATAAAAGTCTTCAAAGACAAACATGCTGAACTAAACAAATGGAAAAAAATGATCTTGATGGGTTAGTATATGATTTGGATACTTTTGAACTTTCTGACCCTGCTTTAAGAATGTACAGACCTGAAGGTCCTATCAGATCAGATGGAAGTAAAGTTAAACCTGAACCAGAAAATGTTAGTCGCAGTGGAAGTTTATTTCCAAAGATTAATGCATTAAAATCTGTATTGGGTTATGCATCACTTGGAGCAGGAGCAATTCATGGATTTTATGATGCACAGGGAACACCTTTACCTCAAGAAAATTTAGAATTTGCTTTAACTTATGGCCCAGCAATTGTGCGCGGAGCATTTGCAGGATTACTTTTTGGAGTTCCAGGATTAGCTGTTGGAGGTCTTTTGGGTGGAGTAGCAGGTCTTGAATCTTCAAACTACAAATCAAGTAATTTAGAAGTTGCAGCTAGAGGGACTGGTGGCGCGATTGGCGGATCAATTCTGACTGCAGGAATTTTCGGAGGCGTTGCATCAGGATATGGCGCAGTTAAAGGTGGATGTCAAACAGTAGTCGGTTATGGTGTTGGGTATCTGCTTGGATCTGTGATGAATTAAATGGAAAAAACAATGATTATTTTTACGGAGAAAATACAATGAGTCAAGAAAGATCTTTTGAATATATGGACATGGATGAGCTTTTCGCTATTAGCCTTTATGATGGCTACAAAGTTAAGCTATTGCAAGATAACCAAATTCTTAGTCATGTTTCCAAATGGGGAATCGGTGGACTTGATGAAGCAAGTTATGTTGCCATGCACCGAATAGGAGATGTGTTTTTAGAAGATTTTGCTTCTAGTAGGTTAAGTCATTTAGAAAAACAAACTCAGATTGCACAAGCAGAAATTGATAGTAGACCAGATGAAAATCCTAGTGAACATGTTCAGTATTTAGTTGATTGTGGAGTGAACCCAGCTAGTATGTTTACTTTTCGTGATTTGCGAAAAAAATTGCGATATGAACGAATCAAAAAAATGCGTGATCAGGAAGGAGTTAAACTTCGTGCTGCAACAGAAGTTTTTGCTTATACTGTTCAATCTATTTCAGAAGCTGTGGACTCTGTTTCTGCGTTTGGTGGAAAACTAGGAGAAGGTATTCGAAATAATTTAATCACAATTGGGCTTGTGGGATCTTTTAGTGTTGCTGCAGTTACTGGTTATAGGTGGGTGGAACAAGATGCTGTGTATCAACCAATTGCTCAGGAGTATCGAGAAAGTCATCAGGTTGGTCCTTCTGCTTATACTTTAAAAAGGACAATCCCTGAGTTAGATACCTCGGTGACAATAGATTTGATCCATACTGATAAAATAAAGTTTAAGCTTGATGATACTGAGATCACAATTCCTGAAACATTTTCTCATCCACAAATTGCGAGAGTAACTATTGCAAAGATGGGTGGGATTTTGAATGAATCACTTGGCGAAGATAGGTTATATCGTTTAGATACTGTGAGTGAGTCTGATAAAAGAAGATTGTCCGCGTTACGTGGGAAGGCAGAAGGAAAATTTGAAACTGCAGGTACTTTGTTAATGCTGCAAACTGATAACACTAAAAGTTATACAACTGAATCATTGGTTGTTTCTTCTGGAACATCACTTTGTGAAAATGCTGCTAGCATTTTGGAGACTTATATGGACTCAGGGATAATCAAAGAAGAGGATAGTGCTTATGGGGAATTACAGATGTGGAAATATTTAACCTATGGTTTTTCTGGTCTGGGTGGATTGCTTTTATTTAATCTTATGAGAAATTCTAGGAAAAGAAGGCAATATGGTCGTTATTATTAGAATTTATTTTTTAATTTTTATTTACTTTTTTTTATAACTTTTATCTAACTCTCAACGTAGCTCAACTTCTACATCCTTACCAAAATGTTCTTTCGCAAGCTCTTCAAAATGATTTTTATACTGCATTGCTTTACTTGTAACCATACCTAACTTCTCTTTTAGAATTTGTTGTTCAGATGCTAACTTAGTTTCTTGAGACAGATAATGGTCACGTTTATATCGAAGATTTTGAGTGTTGGCATACATTGGATGCATCATTTTACGACGAGGAAGGGTCTTTTTTTGTTCTTGGATTAACATATATTTTTCTTCTAAAATTTTCATTTTTGAGCTGATGATCTCATGATGCAGTTGATTAAACGGATTTTCATCATCAATTGGAATTTCTAATTCTTCACTTGCAATTTTTGCGAGTACCCAATTAAGTAAAGGGAGCAAACGGTCTTGTAATTCTGGATTAAAGTATTGCAAAGGGTCTTCTTGAAGTGATTCAATCTCTTTTATTATTTCTAATAATTCGTAGTCTGAGTTCAGATCTGCTAAATCACTTAATGAATCTTTCAACCTTGCAAACAAAATATAAAGTGTATCTTCAATTTTTTCTAGTTGATCATTTAGTTCTTGTTCTTGAGATTGTAAATCACCTACTTCTTTGAATTTTGGTGAAAGTTCAATTGTTTGTAACTCACTTTCAATATCTTTTCTTTGATTAATTGTGGCGTTGGTTCTACTAGTTGATTTGTTCATTTCTAGTTGGACTTCTTCACGCTGGGTTGTCATATCATAAAGAATTTGAGCTGTATCTAAAAGAGGACCATAGCGGCCTTGTCTTGATTGTAACAAAATGTTTTTCATACTGTTTAAAGTTGTTTCAATTCTGTATAACTCTTCTAATAAACTAATGCTGTGATCTTGCCAAGGTGATTTTTCTTGATATTGTTGTAAACTAACCTTATGTATCTTTTTGAGTAAATGTGAATTTTTTGCCAAAGAATGAAGTGACATTTCAATGTCTTTAATCTTGCTTGGAATAGTGCGTTTCCTTGACCCAGGTGAATATTCAACAAATAACTCTTTTAGAAATTGTGTTGAGGTTTTGATCTCTCTTAAAACTAATTTTAACTCTTGGTATTGTTTGACTGGTTCTTCTGGAAGCGATTCTTTGGAAATCATCTCAACAGATTTCTTTTCTGGAACATTCTCAATATTGTCATTGTTTTCAATTAAATCTTCAATAGAAAAAATAATGTGGTTAATCTGTCTGGTATGGTGAATAACTAGTTCTGAAATTTTCTTCTGCTCTTTTGAGAAGTTTTCTTCAATCATTTGTGAAGCGATTTGTAACTCAGTCCAGGCTTGAAGTTCTTTTGCTCTGAGTCTTTGATTTTCATTTGAAGTAAAGAATAGAACGATTCTTTGAATGATTTTTTTAAATTGTGTCATAATACCAGCTCTATATACTAATTGCCTTTTAATCTTGTAAAAGGTTTTTGTAATTTATCTGCCAGCAACTATTTCAATTATATCAAGGTGTTTAAGTAAATGGTCTTTACCAACAGTTTTTTTGCTTTTTACATCTATTGCTCTGATGAAATTTTTACCCAAATCTGTATGCAATTTGTATGCAAATTCGAGCGCTGTTGTGCCATCTTTCATTAAAAAACAATCAGGAAGAGTATTTCCATCTTTGTCTTCAAGTTTACTCGCACCACCTGGATGCACTGCAATCATTTTTAGTAAAGAAAAAATAGCTAAATTAAGGACTTCTTGTACACCAGTACCAAAATCACTCTCTCCCATCACCTTCTCTTTGATAAATTGCAGAGCAGCTAGTTGCCGATCTGTTAGCTTTTCGGCTTTTAGAATATTAAAAGACTTCTCTTGTGGGATATAGTCAATCAAGGATGCCTTTGAAGCTTCTCGAAGTGCAAGTTCAGATTCTGCACTTACTGGAATTAGTGGGATATTTGGAAATTCTGCTTTGATTTTTGTATAATTTTCTCGTCCACTAACTGTGTCAAATTTGTTAGCTGCAATAATCATTGGTTTTGTTTGTTTTCTAAGGTCAGTTGCTAACATTCGAAGCTGTTCTGGTGTCCAATCTTGTGGTTTCTCAGCATCGATACCAGTATTTTTGATAGCCTGCTCAATATGCTCTTCATTTACTTTAAGTCCACTTAATTGTTTTGCAAGTGCAACTTCAATTTTGGCTTTTTCTTGCTGTACTTGCCTTGCGAATCTGCTCCATCCTTTATCTAAAATACCTAAATACCATAAGTCAAGCTCTTCTGCTAGAAATTTGATGTCTTCTTTTGGATCATAGCTGCCAGGTTCTACTGATTCACCTTTTTCATTTGTTGATCCTGAGATGTCAATTACATGAATTAAGGCATCAGCTTGTCTTAAATCGTCTAAGAATTGGTTACCCATTCCTTTTCCTTCGCTTGCTCCAGGAACTAATCCAGCAACGTCGATTACTTGAATTGGAACAAACCTGAATGGTCCTTGAACATAACCTTCTCGTGGGTTAGCAGCTTTTCCAAGTTCCTGCGCCACATCTTTGATTTTAACGTATGCTACACCACTGTTTGGTTTGATAGTTGCGAATGGATAATTTGCGATCTCAACATCAGCTAGGGTGATTGCTTTAAAGAAAGTACTTTTTCCAACATTTGGTTTTCCAACAATTCCAAGTAACATGTTGATTTTTGGGATTCTGTTGTTTTATTAATGTTGTGGGTGTTAAGAGAAAGAATATGTTTATGTTAGGTAAAATTGGATGGAGAAGTGTGATAAATAATCATGAATAAAATGAAAATAAAATAAGAAAAATAAAAATTAAGCCGATTTATAGAACTCTAATAATTTAGCTACATTATGTTCAAAGCTTTCTTTTTGATCAAAACCAATGTCTCCTAACATATCATTGAAGCCTTTGAAATAATTTCTTCCAAAAATCATTGGTCCATAAAAAGGTGCATCGATTACTGAAACAAGTGGGTAGTCTTCTTTTGTACCTTTTGTTATGTTTTTTGTGGTGATGCTAACATATAGTCTTTCCCAAGGACGGGAAACTGATTTGGCATGTTCTCTTAGTCTTTCAATACTGTCTATATTATTTGGTAATTTTTTTGACCCGCTACCTGTACCCATGTGTGCCTGTGGGCTGTACAAAACACCTGATTCTAATTGAAATGCATGTCCTGGATAAGCAGAAGTTACCCTCTCTGATGTTGTAAATAAAGCTATTGAGTCTGTACCTCGGCCTGTTCCTCCACTAGGTTGAATTGTTCCTATATTGATACATCCATTTCTAGTTTGTGCTTGCTGATTGTCGTTCTTATACAATGACTTTGTCCAATGTTTTGGACCTGAAAGTTCTTGGCCAATAGTTGCTTGAGTATAATCCCATAATTCTCTTAGTGTTTGCATTTTTATCTCCGCCATCCAGCCCAAACTTAGTTATCTGTCTTTATTAAGACAACCTTATTTAAACTTGGTGGAAGTAGTACTCTTTACTAGTAGTTACACTCATTAATAAACCTGCATTTCTTGTTATTAATAATGAAAGACCTACTACCAAAACCTGCTAAAGGATCAATATTCTATTCTGATACTAAGGTCTATGCTTGCCTTGCAAGTTACCCTAAAGCTAAAGGGCACAGCGTGGTTGTTTGGAAAAAACAAGTTAGTGACATTCATTCGCTCTCAAGAAAAGATTATTTGCACTTAATGACTGTAGTTGAAGACACTAGAGATGCTATGCGATCTGTTCTTGGTGTTGAGAAGGTTTATCTGATTTACATGGATGAAGCAAAACATGTGCATTGGCATTTGGTGCCAAGGCGTAAATTGATGGGATTTGCTTTATTGAATCAGAAACCTAAACTGCTTGAAGATTTTTCTTTGGCGAAAATATTGAAAGAAGAAATGAAAAAGAAATGATTTTTTTAAAAATTTAATCTATTAATTATGTTTTTTTTATTTTTTAATCAAGGTTTTAACCTATTCTAGTTAGACTAATGTCCTTCTTCACGGTGATGACTAGGCCATGCCTCTCCTGGATAAAACGACTTAGTTTCTTCATAAGGTAAATACCTTTTAAGTTTGAACCACTGCTTAATGAAATTCAATAACACATATGTTTCTTGATACAATTCTTTCTCTTTTTCTTGAATCTCATAAATACGGCTATCAAAAATTTGTAGAAAATGTTTTAGGATCGGATGTTTTTCAAAAGCTGGTACATAGGTTTTTTCGATCCAGGCACCAACAGTAATCTCAACTTCTCCTTTATTTGCCTTAAATTTTTGACCATCACGAATAACTTCTGTACTAGTTGTTCCAAGGACTTTAAATTTGAGGTCTAAATGTTGACGAAGCCATTTGGAATTAGGAGCACTTCGATACATTCTCCATAAAATATCCATCTCCTTAACTCCACCCTCTCCAATTTTTTCACGGTAATAAATTTCATAATGATCACCATCAGGTCTTAAAGATCCATCTCTTTTAATTGAATGTGCATGCCAGCCATATTCATCTAACCATAGATGGAGTGCGTTGTAAAAGGCCTTTAAATTAAAAATATCTTTGAATTTAATCTTAGCAGAACCATTTGGAAGAACACTAACCAATCTGTCTTTCGGAACTTTTACAACAGGCATTTTTGATAGGAAGTTTTTGGAGGTTTTAAAACTTTACTTTATAGCTTTTATTTTGGTAGAATTTTAGTAGATTAAATTTGTAATTTAGTTGATCATTTTGTATGATCTTATCTGGATCATAAACTATTCCTGATTTAAACTAAGTTATACTAAATTAAATTTTTTTGCACTTTTTGCAAGAGCATCAAGTGCTGGAAGTGATCTCTTACTCAGAAAAGCTAAAGTTGCACCACCACCAGTTGATAGGTGAGTGATCTTGTTCTGAACTTTTTGTTTCATAATTAACTCAATAGTTTCTCCACCACCAACAATTGTTCTAGCATTGCTTTTTGCAAGTACTTTGATTAAGGCAATAGATGATTTACGGTAGGATGTATTCTCAATAAACCCAAGTGGGCCATTCCAAATAACTTGTTTTGCATTACTTACTGTTTTGATTAATTGCTCAGTACTTTTTAACCCAATATCAAGACCGATTGATCCACTTGGGATCTCAGTTACTGGAACAGTTGCATGTTTGGCATTTTTTTGTAAGCTGTTACTGACTACTGCATCAGTTGAGAGGATTAAATTTTTTGCATCTTCTTGTTTTAGTATTTCTTTTGCCGCTTTTACTGATTCACGGCTAATCTTTGAATGACCAACATGGATGCCTTTCGCTCTTAGAAATGAGAAAACTAAAGCACCACCTACAAATACCTTTTCTGCATGTTTAAGTGCAGATTTAATAATATTTATTTTGTCTAATTTTGATCCTCCAATCACCCACACACTTCCCTTTTTAACCTGCATTGCTGAGTTTAAAGTTCCAACTTCATCTTGTACTAACAGTCCCTCTGCACTTGGAAGGAAAGCTGGGAGTAAAGTAGTTGAAGTGTGGCGCCGATGAGAAACTGCAAATGCATCAAATACATAAGCGCTTGCAAGGTCTGCTAATGAATGCGCAAAAGTTAAGTCTCGTTCAGCTTCTTCTTTGTAAAATCTTAAATTTTCAAGTAAAATTATTTGTCCTTTTTTGGCTTTTTTAATCATTTCTTTTACATCACTACCAATACAATGTTTAGAAAAATGAATTGTTCTTTTTGGTAGTAATTTTGCTAACTCTTTTGCAACTGGTGCCAAAGAATACTTTTGGTTAAATTTGCCATTTGGTCTTCCTAAATGACTAATGATCACAACTTTGCATTTCTGTTTTAACAGCTCTTTGATAGTTGGGATACTCTGTTTTATTTTGAAATTGTTTTTGATTTTTCCATTATTAATTGGTACATTAAAATCTGTTCTAAGTAATACTGTTTTAGCAAATATGTCTAATGAAGAAACAGTTGCTCTTTTTTTTTGAAAGTTTTTTGCTTTGTTCTTTTTGATACCAAGAACGGATTGTATTAATCGTTTCATAAGGATAAACAAGGTATTAATCTTTAAAAGTTTATGGATTTGTTAAATTAGATATTGTTCATCTCTATTCGATTATTATTATTCTTATTATTATTGTCATCACTACTATCTTTATTTCCACAGAGCGGTGCCAGAATTTTTTAAAAATTTATAAACATTTTTTTAATTTTTAATCTTACTTTCTAACTGGATCTTTTATCTCTTAATACTCTTTAATTTTTCAATCTACTCAATATTTTTGATTGGAGCATTATCTGAGAATAAAACCTTACAACTCTCAATTATCCTTGATTGAAAATCATAACTTTTCTCACCTTCCTTTTTGGTGGTGTTTAAGGTACTTAACAAACTTTTAGTAAGTTGAAATTCATATTCTGATTTAGTCTTGTCAGTTGTAGTTAAATGTTCTTTAATTAAAGCAATTTCAGTTTCTTCAGGGTTAGAATCCATTGATAATGAAATCCCTTCAAACTCATCTCTTTGAATTTTTTGAGTGTTTAATAATAGGGCATAAACTTCCTTCTGATTTGCAAGGTCTGTAAATTTTGATATCTCTAAATCTTTGAGCTGTAGATTCTGAATACTTCCTGATAACCTTAACGTGACAATATTTTCTCTAGAATCTTTTGAAGATAAAAGATGATTAAATTCTTCATGGATTTGTTCTTTGCTTTTATTTGTGCAATTAATTTGAAACGCTAGGTGCTCCTTGACCTTCAGAGGTAACCATTCTATCTGTTGGGTAAACTGATTTTCATCCTTCCTGTTGACAGTTATTTGGTAGAATCCACCATGACTATATTTTTCTAGTTCGGAAAAATTGTTTGGAAATAAAGGACCAGTATAACTCATTGGGCCATAACCTTCTAACTCTATTATGGATTTATGGTGGATGTGACCTCCTGGATAGTAATTTTGATTTTTTGGCAAAAAAGATGCTGCATGAGAATCTAACATCTCTAAATGTTTTGGTTTTAATTCTGTTAAGGTGGTGTGGAACATAAAAATTCTGTAACCAGTTTCGTTTTCTAGTGGAGTTCTTGCCAAATTTTCATAGTAACTACGATCAAGCATTCCACGGCGACCAAGCATACCTGTGATCTTGGATCCAGTTTTTGGATCTATGGTGTACTTTAACTCTAATTGTTTGGTGTCTGGGTTGACTGTTCCTTTACAGACGTTAATTAATAGGCCAGCGCTTTCTAATACATCAATCATACTTCTGCCAGTCGGAGAAAAATCGTGTGATCCAGGGATTACATAAAGGGGGATCTTGGCTTGTTTTAACTCTTGTAATTTCTTGGCAATATGGTTTACAATATCAATTGCTGGAAGTGCTGTGTTAAAAATATCTCCAGCAAACAGGACAAAGTCATATTTTTTACTAATGCATGTATGTATTGCAAGGTCAAATGCTGCAGTTGAAAGTTTTCTTAAAGAACTGTCTCTCCATGATCCAAGATGCAAGTCTGCAAGATGTGCATAAGAAAAAGAATTTTTGCTAATATTATTGTTTAACTGATAATTATTAGTATTGTTATTATTATCATCATTATCGTTATTATTATCATAATTGTTTTCATCCATCTTGATTTTTTGAATGATGAGGCTTTAATTATTTGTTGCTTCTTACTATTCACTCTTCTAATAGCTATTTTTGACATAATATATTTAAATGGGTGCTGGTCTGAATACCTATATGAAATCCTTATTTATTGAAGTCAAATATACTGGAAAAGTGAAGTTTACTCAAGAGTTAATTGATAAAACTCCAAAACGAGTTGTAATCTGTAGTAACATTCAATATTTGGACTATTTACCACAGCTTCAAAAGTTCTTAGAGGATGCAGGGAAGGTAGTTCAAGTGTTTGAAAGCCGACATGGCCAGTACCCTGGACAGATTTTAGGTTGTGATGTGTTTAAGATAACTGAAGATTCTAAGGAGACACATGATTCTAAGAATGTTTTTGATGCTTTTGTATATTTAGGAGATGGATTATTTCATCCAACTGCTCTTTTGTATCGAAATGAAAAACCTGTTTTTATGTATTGTCCTCGTGGAGAAACTGTAAAAGAATTGGATTTGAATTATTTGGAGAGTTTGAAGAAGAAAAAGATGGGTCGGCTTTCAAAATTTATTGTAAGCGAAGACATTGGAGTGCTTGTAACTCGTAAACCAGGACAAAATCAATCACGAGCAGTTGAAATGTTTCGAAAAGAGATGGAAGGAAAAGGTAAAAGGATTCATGTGTTTTTAACAGATAATATTAATGTTTCAAAATTAGAAGATTTCAATTTTATTGATATGTGGGTGAATACTGGATGTCCAAGAATTGTACAGGATTTTAAATGTGTTAATTTAAGAGATTTAACTGAAATTGGGTGGTTTTCAGGAGATAAAGGAGTGTTTTAATTTTCAAATAAATATTTTATTGTTTTTCTAATTTTAATCTTATCTTTAATTTTAATTTAAATTTTATTTTTAATTTATTGTTTATTTTATATGGTTTATTTTTTAGTTTTAGTGTTAGTTTTAGTTTTATTTTTTTTCCTTTCTCCTTCTCTCTTTTTTTCCCTCTTTGATCACAAGTTTCAATTATTTCTTGTTAATAACTATTTTTTGTCCTGGGTTGAAACTTATTTGTCCTCGAGAAAAAGAAACATTTATATACCCAAAATAACTCCTTTATCCTCGGAAAAGGGGGTGTGGAACAAGAAATATTTATTTTTAGTTCTATATCACAATTAAAAACGTATGGGAATTAACATTTTTTAGCATGTAGAAATCATTAGATCTCTTGTGTAAGGAAGTTTTGATTTTTTTGCGCCCATAAACATGGGAAAGAAAAACAAAGAAATGAGGTAAATACAATATGGCAAAAACTCAAGTTGTAGCAAAAGTTGGATTAAAAAAAGAGTCTGGTTATTTATATTTTATTGACAAAGACGGGGATATTTCTCGTGCACAAATGAGCCGTGCAGGTCGAAAAAAGGGTAAAGCTAGTCGGAAGAAAGTAGCAAAAGTTGGAGTTAAGAAAGAGTCTGGTTATTTATATTTTATAGATAAGAAAGGTAATGTTGCACGTGCATCAATGGCTCGTGGCCGTAAAGTTGGTAAAAAGAAGACTGCTAAAAAGAAAGCAACAAAAAGAAAAGCAGTTAAGAAAAAAGCAACTAAAAGAAAAGTAGCTAAAAAGAAACCTGCTAAGAAGAAAAAAGCTGTTAAGAAGAAAGTAGTTAAGAAGAAAAAAGCTGCTAAAAAGAAACCAGCTAAGAAGAAGAAAGCTGTTAAGAAGAAAAAAGCTGCTAAGAAGAAACCTGCTAAGAAGAAAAAAGCTGTTAAAAAGAAAGTAGCTAAGAAGAAAAAAGCGACTAAAAAGAAAGCAGCTAAAAAGCGGAAAAGATAAATTTCCTTTTTTTTTTTATTTTTTTTTTATTTTTTATTATTAATTTCTGACTTAACCTTCAAATTGTTCAATTCTTAGTAATAATCTTTAAATATAATTGTAATATTCTAATTCTTATGTATGTAGATGTTTTGTTTCAGAAGTTTATTGATTCTGCTAGGTCTGGAACTACTACAACTATAACAACAACTGCCACAACTGCATAGTTAGGGTTTTTGCATTTTTTTTAGATTTGTAATGGGTTGGTGGGATTTTTTGGAATATCTTTTTATAGAAGCTAGTTTGAACTAGATGAATACTATTAAAAATTAAAATTAGAATTATGTCAAACGAGGTACGAAAATGAAAATACTTGCAATCCACGCCGATTTTATCGAATTTACTGCAAAGAAAAAAGCCTTTAAGGGGGCTGAAGCAGATGTAACTAAAGATACTAAACGAATCGAAGAATGTTTGGTGGTGTTCACTGCAGCTGAGAAGTTGGACGAGGATGCTGAATCCAAAATCCTGGCAAAATATGTTGCTGAAGTAATTGATATAGCTGGTAAAGTTAATGCTAAAAAAGTAGTGTTATACCCTTATGCTCATCTTAGTAGTAAATTATCTCGTCCTGATTTTGCAATTTCGATAATGAAAGAAGCTGAAATAAAACTGCGGGAGTCAGGAGACTATGAAGTTGTACGGGCACCATTTGGTTGGTATAAATCTTTTAACATTTCATGTAAGGGACACCCGTTATCAGAGTTATCACGTAATATCACTGCTGAAGATGCACCATTAATTGCTGGAAAAGATTTGAAAAAGGTGCATAATGACATACCTTTTGAATTTGAAGAAAAAGAAGCAAGTTCATCTGAGAAGGTGGCAATGACTGCTGGATTGGTTCTTGCAAAGGCAGTTAAGGAGTTGTATCCTGACTCTATTGTAGCTGATGTGGGATTTTATCATGAACAAGTGTTTGTGGATTTTTCAGGAGTTAAAATTAAACAAAAAGCGTTTGGTAGAATTAGCTCAAAAATGCAAGAAATTATCACAGCTGGTACTAAAATTTCTGTTGTTGAAAATTCAAAAATAGAAAGTAAATGGCAAAAAGAGATCTTAGCTGATATCGGTTCTGATAAAAAAGTGTTCAGTCTTGACGGTGTAAATGTTGTTCCGCTACTACTTGATGCTGTTAGTGAATCAGTGAGTGCTGTTGGTGCTTTTGAATTAGTTGGCCTTGGGAGTATTTACTGGAAAGGAAATCAACAAAATAAACAACTAGTTAGGTTAAGATTAGTTGCTTATGAAAATTCTGAACAGTTAGAATCATATAAGAAAAAACATGCTGAAGCTGAAGCAAGATCACATATTAAAATCGGAAAAGAACAAGGTCTGTTTGTGATTTCTGACTTGGTCGGAGCCGGAATGCCACTTTTTGCACCAAAAGGAATGATCATAAAAAAAGAAATAACTGATTTTTTATGGGATTTGCATAAAAATAGAGGGTATTCGCAAGTTGGGATTCCTCATATTGCAAAAACTGATTTATACAAAACTAGTGGTCACTGGGAAAAATTTGGTGAGGAATTATTTAAGGTTAAAGGGCACTATGAAGATTTTGTTTTAAAGCCAATGAATTGTCCACACCATACTCAAATCTTTGATGCTTTTAGTTATAGCTACCGTGATCTTCCAGTTAGATTTTTTGAACCAACTGTTGTTTACCGAGATGAAAAACCTGGACAATTAACTGGTTTAAGTCGGGTGCGTGCAATCACTCAAGATGACGGACATATCTTTTGTCGTGTAGACCAAATTGAGCAAGAAGTTGCAACTATGATTGATATTGTTTTGAAATTTTACAAAACTTTTGGAATGGATGCAGACTATTGGGTAAGTTTATCTGTTCGTGGCGATGATATGAGTAAATATCTTGGATCCAATGAGGTTTGGGATATAGCTGAGAATGCGTTGGAAAAATCTGCTAAGGATAATAAACTTCCTTTCAAAAGAATAGAGGGAGAAGCTGCTTTTTATGGACCTAAATTGGATTTTATGTTTAAGGATGCTTTGGATCGTGAATGGCAATTGGCAACAATTCAATGTGATTTTAATTTACCTAATCGTTTTGATCTTTCATATGTGAATGAGAAGGGTGAAAAAGAGCGACCAGTTATGTTGCATCGAGCAATTTCAGGTGCACTTGAGAGGTTTATGTCTGTAATGATTGAACATTTTGCAGGGAAATTCCCTTTATGGATTAGTCCTGTGCAGGTGAAAATTGTAACTGTTGCAGATAGGCATGAAGAATTTGCTCGTAAGTTGGAAGCCAAATTTCAATCAGTGGATTTGAGATCTGAAGTTGATAACCGGCGTGAAACTATTGGTAAGAAAATTCGTGAAGCACAATTGGAACATGTGAATTATATCTTAACTATAGGGGACAAGGAATTGGAAGCTGGAACTTTGGCAGTTAGAAATCGTGAATCTGGCAAAACTGAATTCGGGGTTGCAGTTGATGAATTTGTTGCAAAGCTAGTTGTTGAGCGAGATGAGCGTCGGTTGAGCGAGTAATTCTTTGGGTAATCTTTTCTGATTATTTTTTTAATTATTCTTTTTTTTAAATTAATTTTTTCATTTTTTTGGATAATTTTCTGTAATTTTTTATTTTGAACAAAAGCTTTAAATATTGAAAGGATGAAATTCAATTGCGTTTGCTCGGATGGCACAATTTGGTACTGCGCAGGATTGCTAATCCTGTTTCCTATGGATATCTGGGTTCAAATCCCAGTCCGAGCGCTTTTTTATTTCTTGTTCATTTTTTATTTATTCCTCACTTATTTCTCACTTTTTTTATTTTATTTTTAAAATGTTAATTGACGCTATCTTTATATACGAGAAGTTCTTGTTAATTATTGGTTGTGATGGTTAGGAAAAATAGTTCTGTTAGTCTGTTAGTAATTTTGATTGTTTTATTTTTAATTAGTAGCTCTTCTGTATTCGCAGCAACTGTAATTACTAGTGCAGATTGTGGTACAACAATTTCATCTACTGGTGAATATGAACTTACTGGTGATCTTAGCTGTGCTGGTGATGGAATTATCTTTGGAGTAACTGGGTCATCAACTGATTATGTCTCTTTGAATTGTAATGGCTATTCTATTACAGGTGTTTCTTCCTCTGGAACAAATGGTGTATATTCTTCTCCTTCTCAATATTTGGAAATTAATAACTGTGAAATCACAGGTTTTGAAAATGGTATCCAATTAAAACAAGCTAATTATGCAAATGTTAGTAATAATATTATTTATTCAGTAGATAACTGGGGGATCGTATTAATTAATTCAGATTATCCAACAATTGAAGAAAATTATGCTCATGATAACTTGGGAAATACTGCATTGAGATTTTGGGATGTAAACTATGCTGAAGTTTATGGAAATAATTTTTCAGAAAACTTGTATGGAATTACTATTCAGACTTCATCATATAATAACTTCGAGAATAATCTTATCTTGGATAGTGATTCCCGTGGTTTTTTTATCAAGGGGCAAGGTGGTCCTTTTAATGAGGCTATTGGAAATACTCTGTTCTCAAATATTATCTGCAGCTCAAGCAATGAAGATTTTTACGCTGCTGATGATGGGACTTACATTGAAGAAGTAACTGGTGCTGATAATTACTTTGGTGTTTCTACCACTGGAAATGTTAGGGAGACTGCAGCCGGTTGGCCGGATTTCACTTCTACTGCTGACAATAATAATTATTGTGATATTGATAGTGATGGTGATGGTGTTGTCGATTATGGAGATGTTTGTAATGGTTATGATGATAGTTTGGATTCTGATAGCGATGGTACTCCTGATGGATGTGATTTCGAATTAGATGATGCCAGTTGTGTTGATGGATTTGATAATGATGGTGATGGAAATATTGATTGCGCTGATGATGGGTGTTTAGGATTAATTGGCCCAGAAGGAGTTTCTTGTGAAGAAAGTGAATCAAGTTATGCAAGTTGTACTGATGGATTCGATACTGATGGTGATGGTGATATAGATACCGATGATTCTGATTGTGCGTGTCTTTTGGATTTGAGTTTTTGTTTCTCTGAAGAAACTTGTTCTGATTTTGGTGGAGTTTGGGATTCAATTTCAACTTATCAATGTATGGAATCAGGCGTTGATTCAGACGGCGATGGATGTTTAAATGAAGATGAAGTTGAACATGGATTAAATCCAACAAGTAGTTTGGACTGCCCTATTGCTGGAGATATTAATGAAGATTATCTGTTTGATGCAACAGATATTAATGATTTTAACTTGTTGTTGGATACTTATTATGGTGAAAGTTATTCTGGTGTTGCTGATATGAACGGTGATGGGATACTAACGTTTGCAGATGTGTTGAATTTTGTTGCAGCTTATGTTGCGGCGACTAGTAGTTAAAAAATTGAATTGTAAAAAATCAACTAAAAATAAACTAAGAATAAATATCTCAGAAATATTTAAAAAATATTAAACTGTGTTATTAGTGAGGGAAAGATGGGTAAGTCAAAAAAATTAATGTTTTGTTCAATTTTACTGTTGTTAATTATAACAATAATCCCGCTGGTTAATGCTGTTACTACTATCGCTGGCTCAACTTCGAGTGTGCCACCTGGCCGTTTATGTTATAACACAATAACTGCTCCTGGTGAGTATGAACTTGCAAGTGATCTCTGGTGTGATATTGATCCTGTGATAATAATAAACTCAAATGATGTTTCTTTAGACTGTGCTGGCTATAAAATCATTGGACGTGATCAAACTAGTACTTATGGTGTTTATGTAAATGGTGCTGATAGAGCGAAAATTATGAACTGTAATATCTCTCGGTTTGATAATAACATTCAAGTAGTGGGATCTGGTTTTTCAAATATCTTAAACAATTCTTTGACTTCTGCTTTGACTTCAGGGATTAATTTAGAAAATGATCATGATAATTCTATCACTGGAAATTATTTTTATAAAAACGCAGTTTCAGGAATAAAAATGCTTGATTCTCAAACTGATCTAATTGAAGAGAATTATATCTTGAATCAACCAGTTGGAATTGATTTGACTAGTGGAGATAACAATGATTTTTTGAGTAATTCAATTTTTTTAAGCTCTGGGAATGCATTGTACATGAATTCAGGTGGTAGTGTAGATTATGCTTTAAACAATAACTTTGAGTCAAATGCATTTTGTGATACTAGCTCAGGGGGTTATGATTTTTTCTGTGAAGCAAAATCTACTGCATCTGGAAAAAATAATTATTTTGATACTGCTTTTGTTTGTAGTTCTGGTTATCCTATAGTTAGCACTGATTATAGTCTGTGTTCTGCTGATACTGATGGGGATACTCTCAGGGATTACGAAGACAATTGTGTCTTGGTTTCAAATGTAGGTCAATCTGATATTGATCTGGATGGGATTGGTGATCTGTGTGATACTGAATTTGATGATCTTAGCTGCAGTGATGGGTTGAACAATGATGATGCTTCGTCAACTGATACTGGGACTGATTGTGAAGAGAGTGAATGTGACGGTTTTACAGGTCCAGATGGTGGGCTTTGTGAATATGCGGTCGAAGTAACTTGTAACGATGGTTTAGATAATGATGGTGATGGTTCAGAAGATTGTTATGATTCTGATTGTGATGGTGTTGTTGGAGGACCCGGTGGAGAATTGTGTGAATATGATCTCGAATTAACATGTACTGATGGATTTGATAATGATGGGAATGGTGTTATTGATTTAGATGATACAGATGGATGTGCTGTTTGTGCTGACACTGATGGTGGATACGATACTGCAGTTGTTGGGTCTGTAACTGGAACTTCTTATCTTGATGAACAAATTGATAGTAGCAGTGGCTGGACTGATTTTTGTACTGGCGATGGTGAACTGGTTGAATATTGGTGTCATGATTCAACTGAGGCTTATCCTGGATATGCTTATGGTGAATTAGTTGATTGTGGCAGTGGGTATGAATGTTCAGGGGGGATTTGTGTTGAGTCAGCTGGTTGCGTTGATGATTATTCTCTTTGTATAACGGAAACAGAATGTGATACTGATTCTGGTGATCGCCATGGAGATGGAGTCTGGTCAGATACTCTTGGTTGTTTAGATCCAACGGAAGATTATGATAGTGATTGTATTGTCAATGGCGATGAAATTATTGCTTGTCTTGATTCTGATGTAACTGAATTAAGTAGTTGTTTGTCTGTAAGTTTTGAAGTATATTCTTCTGATAACGATGCTACTGGGTGTGTACTTGGTGACATTGATTATGATGGAGATATTGATTCAACTGACTTAGTTTATTTTAATGAGTATACTGCAAGTTATTATGGTGGAGCTGTTTCTGGTGCTACTGAAACATTTCATCCAGCTGATATTAATAGTGATGGTGTCTTGACATTTGCAGATATATTGGAATTTGTTGCAGTCTATGTTACAGCAACGAGTAGTTAATGGATTGGGGTTAAAAGAAAATGGTAAGAAAAAATTTGGTTTTGAGTTTGTTATTTGTAATGGTTATGTTAGTAATTTCTACGCTTAGTGTTACTGCATTAACTGAGATTACAAGTTGTGGAACTAGTACTAGTGACTATGCAGGAGAAACTGAATTTACCATCCCAATTGATGGGTTGGATTGTAGCGATGGAACAAGTCATGGGATAATTATTGATACTGATGATGTGACCTTAGATTGCGGTGATGCACAGATTGTTGGTTCAGTTGATTCTGTTAATTATGGAGTTCGTTTGTATCAAGTAAATGATGTAACTATTCAAAACTGTGTTGTTGAAAATTTCGATAATTCTATTGTGTTGTTAAATTCAAATTATATTCTAATTGACTCTAATGAGTTAAAAAATTCAGTGGGAGAAGGAGTTTACATAAATCGAGGTGGTTTTGTGAATATAACTTCTAATGAAATTGAAAGTTCTGGTGCTGAAGGGATATATGTTCTCTCAGATTCTAATATTGTTCTTGGGAATACAATTACTTTGTCTGGTTCTGATGGAGTTGTTATTAATGATGGGGAGTCTAATTTTTTTCAGGATAATATTGTTTCTTATTCAGGTGATGAGGCTTTTGAGATTCATGGTAGTATGAATAATCAGTTTTATGGTAATGTGATCTCTGAAAGTAGTTCAACTGGGGTTAGTATTCATAGTTCTGATAATAATGAGTTTGTAGGAAATACATTAATTAATTTGGGTCATCATGGTTTTTCAATTTCTCATTCTGTTGGAAATGTGTTTAATGATTTGAATATTAGTTCATCCATTCAGAATGGATTTTCATTTAATGATGTTAATGATAGTAGTTTTAGTTTAATTAATGTAATTGATTCTGGAAGTAGGGGGATTAGTCTTACTTTATCTTCTTCAAATTCCTTTGATGAAATTTATGTTTCTAACAGTGATAGTTATGTTTTGTATTTAGTTAGTTCAGATAATAATGATTTCACAAATATGCAATTTAGTGAGAATGAACGTGAGATTTATTTTTATCAATCAGAAAATAATGACTTAAGTTCTACAATCTCTTGTGATTCATTTGATTCTAGTGATTTTTACTGTTTAGCAGATGTTGGGTCTGGTGGGGAGAATTATTTTGCTAATGAAATGCCTGCTAGCAACAAGTGTGGAAATAGTTGGCCAGCATTAGACACTGATTATTACCTCTGTTCTGATGATAGTGATGGTGATGGTTGTACTAATGAAGAAGAGTTAAGTTTGGGTACTGATCCACAGGATGGAAGTAGTTATCATCGTTCTTGTGAATCATTTTCGATGGTTTCAGTTTATTCAGACATTAGTGGTGATGGTTCAGTTGATGAGAGCGATATAACTGCATTTAACGATGAAATAACTGCAAGTTATGGTAGCAGTTATACTGGTGCTGCTGACATGAATGGTGATGGTGTACTTACCTTTGCAGATATGTTGGATTTTGTTAGAAATTATGTTGCTGAAGCAAGTAGTAGTTAGAAAAAATTAAAGTATTACTGACGACGATTAGTTATGATTAACTAAAGTTTTATAAGGGAGAAAGTACTAGTTATATTAATTAAAAGAGGGTGAATTCAATGGTTGCAAAGAGAGTTAAAAAAATTTCAAGAAAAAAATCTGTAAAAAGACAGACTAAAAGTAGTTCTAAACATTCAAGAATTGCACCAACTCCTATGAGGCACTCTCGACATGCTGAAGAACAAGGTATGAAAACTTTCTTAGTAGCTGCTCTTTCAATTGTTTTAATTGTAGTATTAGCTCTCTTTTTATTTTATCAAGATAGTGCTGTTGCAGGTCAAGCAGTAGCAATTTCTTCAAGCAGTACAAGTAGTTGTGGTGCTGAGGGTGATTTATGTTTAATGCTTGGTGGATCAGTTTTTAATTATGCTGAGGGTGATGTTGGTGATGAGTTTACAGTTACTGTTGTTGGATACACTGCAAGTGATGTTTACTCAACTAACCTACAAATTAAATTTCCTGAAAATTTAGAACTAGATGAATCAAGCGGGATTGTTGCATCGCAAATTTGGGAAGGGGAATTATCTGGAACTGCTGCTGGCTCTATGGATGATGGTTCTGCTGCGACTCTCTTGGATTATTCAGCTTATATCATAACAGATCTGTCTTCAGGAAGTGGGTCTGTTGAAGAAATTGAACTTTTAGAATTAACATTTACTATTGGCGCTGGAGCAAGCAGTGGTGATATTTTAGCGATTGAAATTGGCGCAACAACTACTGATTCAGATGATGTTGGTTTTTTTCAGTTGGATGAAACAAATAATCTTGTCTTCTCAGAAGGTGCTGATGTTGAAGTAAATGCAAACACTGTACCAACAATTGATTCTTTAACTGACAGTGATTTAGATGGTGATGGTGATATCGGCTCAATAACTATTGAGGAAGGTGATTCTGATCCTTTAACTTTATCTATCTCAGCTAGTGATGCTGAGACTGCTGATGGTGATTTGGAATTAGTTTTGACAATTCATGAAGAATTGATTAGTGAACCTGCAGTTTTAACATTAGCTGAGGGTGAGTCAGATTCAACTGGGGTTACAACAGAAGTGACCTTATCTAATAATGATGGTTCTGGAAATTGGGAATTGGAAATAAACAGTTTGGAAGATATTTCTGAAGCTACAGTTATATTGGCATTCACTGTTTCAGATGGAACTGATACTGCAGTAAGTTATTATGTTATTGAAATTGGTCCAGTAACAGAAAACTCAGATCCAGAAATTGGGTTATTTGATTCAACCTTGAGTACAACTTATACTTCAGATAGCTTAGATTCATCTGTAGGCGATACTACAATTGTGTATGTTGGTGGTGGGGATGTTGATGCTGATACTCCAACAATCTCCATTGATATTAGTGATGCTGCTGACAGTTATACGGAAAGCTTTGATGAAGGAAGTAGTTCAACTGATGCTGCATTTAGTCTTAGTTCTGGTGTAACTGATGGTGAAATTTGGAGTTGGGAATTTAATATTGACTCAACTAGTTTAGCTAATGAGTTATATACCATAACTTTTACAACTTCAGATGGTGAAGGTGGAGAAGATGTTGATCATTTTGATCTAACAGTAACTGATGGGACTGTTGCAATTGGACCTTACTTTGATCCTTCAGTGGATGGGGTAGAATTAATTTTTATCGACGGAGTCAATTTCACCTCAGATAGTACTATTGTTGATCATTATCTCAGCCATTCATTCTATGGGTATGCTGATAGTGGAATAAGTACTAGTTTGTCCTTTGATACTCATGTTGCAGTTGGCGATGATGCAGGTTCTTTGTTTAATCCGACAGCTTATGTTAGTTCAACTGATGCAGCTGATGGTGATGAATCTGTTTTAACAATTAGTTGGCCAGTAACTTCCTATGATAGCTTTGATCGAAGTGATTATGGTGAGTATGGTTTTTCAGTGAGTGTATCTGATGGAGTAGATACAACAACTGAACCTTTAACTTTGATTGTTGGTGATGCTGATTATGGTGTACCTACTTTTGTAACTGCAATTGATGATCAAGAAATTGATGAGGGTGATGTAATGGAATTAACTTTTTCAGTAACTGCACTTGAGTATGAAACCTTAGAATTTGATCTAAATATAGATTCATCTGATATTGATGCTTCTATTTACAGTGTTGTAATCACTGGAGATGAAGGAGAATATACTCTTAGTTGGGATAGTACTGGTTATGCTGTTAGTGAAACTCCTTATACTCTTCAATTATCGTTCAGTGATGTTTATGGGAGATTTGTTTCAGATGCTGAAGGTTATGGTGATTTTACTGTAACTATAACTGATGTTGGTTCTTCAGAGGAAACTTGTTCAGTAGATACTGATTGTACTCCTTATACTTGTGGTAGTGACTTAACTTGTGAAACTTCATGTTCCACTGATAGTGATTGTGATATTGGATACAGTTGTAGTACAGATTTTGAATGTGTTGAGGATTCAAGTACAGATGTTGATGGGGATGGAATAATTACTTCTAGTGATTGTGATGATACTGATGCTGCTGTTGGAATTGAATCTTACTATTATGATGGTGATGGTGATGGTTATGGTGATACTGAATTAGGCCTTCACTGTGAATATACTATCACTGGTGATGGAGTTACTGCTGTTTCAGTTGGTGGTGATTGTGACGATACCGATGCAACTCTAACAACTGATTGTACTATTAGCGGAACTGGTGATAGTGGGGCTGGAGATAGTGGAGAAATTGCGGTAAGTATTACTGACTCTGCTGGGTCTGATGTTAGTGTAACTGATTTCGCAGTTGATACCATTTATGATATTGATGTGACTGTAACTCCTGAACTTGTTGACCTTGCTGCACATTTACTCATTGTAAGTATTGCTGACGGTGATGGGATTGTCCAATCACTAATCTATCAATCAATGGATGCATTAGTTGTTGGTGGTTCAGAAAGTCAAAGTTTAAGTTATACTGCGTCTTCAACTGAAGCACATACAGTTTCAGTGTTTGTTTGGGCTGGTTGGGCTGATGATGGAAGTTCAACACCATTAATTAGTTCAGTGGTGGTGAGCGAATGAAATGGAAGTTAACTCCAATTTTCTTATTTTTATTTTTATGTAGTTCTTTAGTTTTTGCTGGACTAAGTTTGGATAGTTTGTCTGATGTTGCAAGTGGCGAAACTGTGACAGTATCTGGAACATGTGATAGTAGTCCTGTTTTATTACAAGCTGTTGTTGGTTTGAGTACTGTTTGGCTTAATGAAGTTGCAACTGAAACTGATACTAGTTTTTCAACAAGTTTTACTCCAAGCGAAGATGGGACTTACACAATTTATGCTGCCTGTGATGGTGAATCTGTAAATGATGAAGTTTGTGTAGGTAGTGATTGTAGTTCTGGAGTTGGTTCAAGTGATGATTCTGATACTGGGGATACAGGTTCTGGTTCTTCAAGCAGTTCTAGTAGCTCTAGTAGCTCTAGTAGTTCTTCTTCTTCTTCTTCTTCTTCTGGTGGGGGAAGTGGTGGTGGTAGTAGCAGGTGTACAGAGATCTGGACTTGTGATGATTGGGATTATTGTGACAATGAATTAATTCAATCACGTGAATGTTATCAAACTAGTGACTGTCGAACTGATGATGATAAACCTAATGTAACTCAAAGTTGTGATGCTTGTGATGAAAGTTGGATTTGTGAAACTTGGGATGAATGTAGTGATGGTTCACAAATAAGAACTTGTTACGATGAACATAGTTGTAGTACATATCAAGATAGGCCAGATGAAACACGTGAATGCGTTGAAGAAGATGATGGCTGGTTTAGTTGGTTAGCTAGTGATGCTCCAAGTAGTGATGGCTTAACAGAGTATGAATATGTTTATTTGGAAAGTGATAGTTTTAGTGCTAAGTTAATCAAAAGTGTTAAAGCGTTTTTATCTCAGTACTGGTTAATGTTGGTACTTGGAATTGTGGGGCTTGCAATTTTGATCTTGATAGTTGCGTTAATAGTCCGTTATCGAGCTAAGGCTGCACCTGCAGAGAATACGGATGAACTGGAAGTATATGTTAAAGAAGAACTCGAAGGTGGGATGTCTAAAGCAGATATTGAAAAAAACTTGGAAAATTCTGGTTGGGGCGAGAAGGAGATAGAGGCGGTTTTGTCTAAAATTCCTGATCATCCTGCGCATAACTCAGGGGTGCCTGGTTTTGAAGTGCCTTCGCTTCAAGGTTAATTTCTATTTTTATTTTTAAATTCAATGTATTATATTTTTTTATTCATTTTTTTGAGTTATTTTTAATTAATTTTCTTGAATTTGGATGTTAATAACTGGGTTAGACTACCAATAATAACTAAAGCTTTTTAAATGAGCTACAGTTCTGATTTATTATAGCGGGGTGGGGCAGCTAGGAGTGCCCGTCGGGCTCATAACCCGAAGGTCGGAAGAAATGTACAGCTGAGGTTGTGTGTTGCCGAATTCAAATCTTCCCCCCGCTACTCTTTCCAATATTTTTGTATTTTTTTCTTGTTTTTTGGTTGAGATGTACCAATTATTTTAAGCCAAAGTCTAAAATTTTCTTTACCATTAAGGTCTATTCTATTGATTAAAGTGTATCCTTTTTTTGTTCTTTGGTCAATTAATTTGTAATTGTATACTGGAGCTATCTTGAAACCATAGGTTTCTAATGTAGCTGATATTTCTCTTGTGAATGATTCGCTTTTAGAACTAAATGCAATAACTGGGTAGTATGGCTTATTTTGGTATTTTTTCTTAAAACAAAAACTGCCGTCTGTATCAAAAACTCCTCTGAGAAAATGAATTAATAGTATTTTGTCTTCTTTAATCTTTTTTGGGATAGATAAATTGCTGTATTTTGGAGAATATGGTAAACTTAGTGAGCCAGTAAGAAATAGGACAAGTGCTTTTGAGTAAATTCTGAAACCATATGTTGTGTTATAATCAAAATTTCTCATTTCTGCTGTGAGTCCAAATATTCTTTTTAACATTTTAAAAATTATGTCGTTGTAAAATTCTTGCTCATCTTTACTGTTTCCTGCACATTTTATATAATACTCATTTTTTGATTTTCTATAATAAATTCCTCCATCTCCGATTAGTATGCCACAGAAATATGATAATTCTTTGTTCCATTCATCTGGAAAATGAAGTCCTTTTAATTTATCCTTTTTGCTAAGTGGTATCTTTTGTAACATGTTTCTTCATAACCTTGAGAAATATGCTATATTTAAAATGCCCGGCGGTACAAAGTTCATTACTTTTTTCTCGACTCTAAAAACATTTATATACTGATTATACTTGTTATTAATTGAGAGATTTGGTTTAATATTTTATTTAAGGGGTGTATTAGATGGTAGCAAGTTCTACAAACAAAAAGAGTTCAAAATTAATTAAGAAACCTTGGCAATATGTACTATTGACAATTGCTGGAATATTTTGCGTGGGCTTATTTCTGATTTTTATCATGTTCAGTTTTTTGCTATCACTTGGTGCATCACAAACTGAAACTGGCTCTTCAAATGTTGCACTTATTCCAGTTGAAGGAGCGATTATGGGGACTAGTTCTGGGGGATATTTTGATAGTGGTGTAGCATCCAGCGAATCTTTGGTTGCTCAAATCGAAAGTGCAAATGAAGATGAGGATATTGAAGCTATTGTTCTGTATATCAACTCTCCTGGTGGGTCTGCTGTTGCAAGTGATGAAATTGCATCTGCAGTACTACTCTCTGAAAAACCAACAGTTGCTGTGATTCGCGAAGTTGGAGCATCAGGTGCTTACTGGATTGCAACAGCAAGTGATCATGTGATTGCAAACAGAATGAGTATCACTGGAAGTATTGGTGTTATTAGTTCTTATTTAGAATTTAGTGAATTAATGGAAGAGTATGGAGTTAATTATCAGAGATTAGTTGCTGGTGAAAATAAAGATATTGGAACACCATTTAGAACACTTGCAGTTTCCGAAGAAGAGTTGCTTCAAGGAAAACTTGATCTGATCCATGGTTATTTTATCGACGCAGTAGCAAAAAACCGTGGTCTTAGTAGAATGGCAGTGGCGTCAGTTGCAACTGGTGAATTTTATTTGGGTGTTGAAGCACTTGAACTTGGTTTAGTTGATGAGTTGGGTGATTTGTCATCTGCTGAGAACTATCTGTTGTCAGAACATGGTATTGAAACTTCTGGTTATTTTGAATACAGTACTGGTGGGTCATTACTTGATATTTTAGGGAGTATTAGTGCAGTACATGGTTTTGCAATGGGAACTTCACTTGGAGAGAAAATTGTAAACAGTAAAAATTCAGTTAGTCAAAATACTTTTGAGGTGTTAACTTAAATGGAATTTAATCTCGGTTTTAGAGTTAAGTCTTTTTTAGGACTTTTTGTTCTCTTTATTGGCTTATTTACACTAATTGCATTTTCATTTGGAGCGGTTGATACTGCAGTGATAGATGTTGCAATAGTTGAGGCATTCGATGAATCTGCTGCTGAACCAGTTAGGGTAATTGTGGTTCTTGAAGATGATCTTGATGATTTAGAACTACTTGAGATGAGTAATGGTGACTTGCAAGAAACAGTTGATGATTTGCAAGGGGAATTTTTTGAAGAATTAACTGGGGAACTGTCAGATGAACAAGTTTCTGACATTGAAGTTTTAAGAGAGTTTGAAGAAACAGCGGCTGTCACTTTGGAGCTGTCTGATGAATCAGTTCTCGATGAAATAATTGCAACTGGTAAGGTTGCTGGTGTTTATCTGGATCAAGAAGTTTCAGTTTCACTTGACCTAAGTGTGCCTGTGATAAATGGGGATGAGGTTTGGGAATATGATGCTGCTGGTGATTCAAGTGGTCTTTCTATCACTGGACATGGTGAAACAATTTGTGTGATTGATACTGGAATTGATTACACTCATGAATCTTTGGGTGCTTGTAATCCTTTGAATTATTCTATCAGTGGAACTGAAGAAACTTTGTCATCTGCAGTTGAGTCTACACACCCATATACTAACTCACTTGATGTGACTTATGTTGTAAACATGAGTGGGTATGAAAATATCTCAATCCATTTTGATTATATCAAACTAGAAGCACCAGGCGATGCTGGTGGTGATGCAACTGATCGAGTTATAATCTATAATGAGGATAATGAAACAATTGCTATTTACAAAGGAGATCACCTTGATGTTTGGACTCCTCATTCTAATGGGTCAATTTTGTATGTTCGATTGGTGACTGATGGCTCTGTTACTGATGATGGTTTTTATGTGGATAAAGCATTGAATGGAACTGCTAATACTACTATGGATTGGTCTAGTTGTTCAAAAGTAATTGGTGGGTGGGATACATTTAACAGTGATAATGATCCAATGGATGATCATTACCATGGGACTCATGTTGCAGGAATTGTGGCATCAGATCATCCTGAATATTTGGGCGTTGCACCCAATGCTAGTTTAATCGCAATGAAGGCACTAGATTCTTCTGGATCTGGATATGTTTCAGATGTGGCAGCAGCTGTTGAGTGGTGTATGTCTAATTCTGATGACTATAACATCTCTGTAATCAGTATGAGTTTGGGTGATGGTTCAGAAAATAATGCAGTTTGTGATTCATCTACCACTGGCACAATTATGGATTCTGTTTTTGTACGTGCGAACGCTAAAAATATCTCTGTTGTCGTGGCAACTGGAAATGATGCTTACTCTTCTGGAATCTCTGGGCCTGCTTGTTTAAGTGGAGCTATTCCTGTTGGTTCAACAACAACTGCTGATGCTATTAGTAGTTTTACAAACCGTGGTGATTTACTGCTTTTGATGGCACCAGGATCAAGTATTGTGTCTGCAAGTTTGGGTGGTGGAAGGCGAGTACTTTCAGGAACTTCTATGGCAACACCACATGTTGCTGGTGCAATTGCGCTCATGAATCAATATGCAAAAGCAGCTTATGGGAAAGTTTTGAGTCCGGATGAACTGGAATCAAAATTGTTTAGAACTGGTGTTAGTATAAATGATGAGGTTGCAAGTGGTAATAATTATTCTAGAATCGATGTGCTTGCTGCGTTAAATCCTATCTTAAATTTTACTGCAAGTAGTGTTGTTCTATCTGGGTCAACCATTAGTTCTGGTTCTTTTATAATCAATGTTAGTTCTGATGTTGATTTGTCATCTGCTGTTTTAGAGTTAGAGAATGGAACTTATACAAACTATTCGATGACTGATGAAGGAGAATCTTCTGGTGTTAGTGGTTTATATTTTTATAGCTATAACTTGAGCTCTTTGAGTAATGATAATTATACTTTGAAAGTTTATGGGAATGATTCTTTAAACATCGAATCAGTGAGTAGTTCTTTGGAGGTAGAAATTGTTTCATCAACTCCTTTGTCTGTAAGTTCAATTGCTTACAGTCCTTCTGTGATCTATACTAATGACACAATTAATTTTGAAGTTAACGTCAGTGGAGATAACTTGAATTCAAGTTTAGTTGTTTTAGAAATTAATCACACTAATGGTGGTGCTTTGGTTAATTATACTATGCTCGAAGTTGTAAGTGGCAGTGAAACTTATAACTTTAGTTTTGATGTTTTTAATAACTTGTCTGGTGGATCAAATGTTTCAATGCAAATTTATGCAACAGATACTTCTGGGATTGAATCATCTGGTTCTTTAGAATATTTTACTGTGCAAAATAGAAATGTTAATTCAGTTAACATCAGTTCTCCAAGTAACTTAACTGTTTTGGAACTTGGGTCTGTAAATTATTTTGTTGTTTCTGCAAGTGATGCTGATAATGATTCTCTGAATCACCTTTGGGATTTTGGTGATGGGAATGATACTGAGTTTGCATCTAATCAAAGTCATATATATCTCGTTGAAGGGAACTTCTCTGTTCTTGTTAATGTAAGTGATAGTGATAGCAGTTTGTCTGCTACAGTCGATGTGATCGCAAATGACAGTGCTGTGCCTGTTGTAACAACAATTACTGATTCCAACCTCACAATTGATAGTGGTGAAACTGTCTCACAAAATATTGAGGTAGTTATTTTTGATTATATGAATTTGTCTGAGTTGAATCTTTATTATGATGGTGCTATCATTGATGATGGTGACAGTGATGATTTGGAAGGTGATTGGACTTTTGGTGATTATAGTGAGGATGGGACTCATAGTTTTATTCTAGAATTAATCGATAATTCTTCTAATCTGAATGCTGTTAATCATACAATTGAGTTTACTGTGACTGTTAGTTCAAGTTCGTCATCAAGCAGCTCAGGCTCTTCTGGTGGCGGTGGAGGGGGCTCAGGTTCCTCTGGTGGTTCAGGCTCTTCTGGTGGGTCTGCTGCTACTACAAGTAGCGATGATGAATCTGTTGAAACAGATACTTCAATTGCAACTAGTGACTTAGAAGAAGAACTGGTGATTGAAGAAAGTTCTTCGTCGTCAAGTTCATCTAGTGGTTCTGGGAGTGGTACTGGTTCTGTGGATAGTTTATCCAATGCTAAAGATGAAAGTGAAAAAGAAGATTCAATATTTTCAAAGTTAAGTGTTTTAACTGGTGCAGTTGGTGCTTTTGATGGTTTTGGAGGGCTAGGGTTGTCTACTGGTATCACCTTAATTGGTCTATTGACTGGTTTTGTGGTGCTTTTGTTTGCTGTGTATATGGTTATTCGTCCGAAAGGTGGTTATTGATTTTTTAGAATTATTTTTTTCTTTTTCATTTTTTCTTTTTCTTTTTTTAATGGTTTATTTGCTATTGTTTCTGTTGTATCTTTTTTCTTGTAGCTGTTGTTGTGTTAAGAAATTAAATAAAAATTATTGTTAAGAAAATTTATTAATAGAAATAAAAAAAAAATCAAATCAAAAAATTATTTTTTCCTACGATATCCAGGCCATGGCGTTAAGGATTGTCTAGCTCTTCCTAATGCTGCTTCTGTGTCTCTTTGGGTTGTAGCTTGACGAGTAGTTGCGACATGATGAATTCCTCTATCTAATGGGATTCTACCTTTAGAACGAATATTCGCTGGGTCTGATCTAGTTGTTTTAACTCTTTCTTCTTTATATCTTGATCTATAACCTGTAACTGGTCCTTGTATCATTGGTTTCTCTCTTTGGATTCTTGGATTTTGAACATGTCTTTCCCATGGTGCTCGTTTTCTTGCATCAAATACTCGTGCTGGATCGTGAACTTTTTTCTCAACTTCAGTTAATCCTTCATAACCTACTAGGTCTAAGATCATATCTCTTGCGATGTAGAGTTCTACTTCAGTTCCTTGTTTTGGATCTAATATTTTGCAAACTCCAATTACATTATTTTCTTCATATCCTTTTGCAATTGGATGTTTTTGTGGTCCTAGTGAAGTTAGTTCTCTTCTATCAGTAAAAGCATTAAGATAACGGTTTGCTGGTGTACGTGATGTAATGTTTCTTGGTGTTTTAAGTAGAAATTCATGAAGTAGGATTTCACAGATTGTTTTTGTTAATTCGTCTGGATTATGATTAACAGCAACTTGAGCATCTGGCATGCCTGCTAGTGTGTACGTATCTGGGAGTAAATTGTCATTTCCAGTGTAAAGATGGTCGTTTCCGTTGAACATTCTGTTAAGCACTCTTAGTGCGGGAAAATCTGGTCCTAATCTATTGTATCTCGTCATGTTGTCCTTAAAAGGACAGTACTTTAAAAGCTTTTTGGTCAGTTCATCCCTCCTTAGTGGTTATTTTCCAGGAAGATTTATAAATCAATGAATCTGTGTAGTGCCTGATGGATAGAAAATTAAATGTTAGAGAATATGTTTCAGAATTAAGGGGCGTAGGGTACATTCATGATCGTCCAGGGCTGATATTACCTGAACTTCCAAATTCAGATCTTGGTCTACTTAGTTATATTAATAATACATCATCTGATTTTAACCAATTTGGTTTATTATATCCAATTGATGTGGTCTCAAGAAATAAAAAAGGTTTTATCGCAAAACAAAAAGATACTAATTCAGATAGGCTACGGTATGTGTATTTTCCAAATAATTTGGATCATGCAGATATTTTCTCTCGCTCTTTAGTTCGTGCTGGTGGTACATCGAATTTACTCCCAGGAAACGTAGCTGTTTTAGATGTTGATTGTGGTTCATCTACTGCTCTTATTAATCATTTGCAAGTTTCCTTTAAGGATGAGTCACCAGTAGAATTAACTCGGTCTTTATCTCGAAAATATCAGGGTGCTAGGTATCGTTTAATGGATTTATTTTTTCAAGAATTCCCTGATTTAGATCTTATCATGTTAGACTGCCCTTCTGGTGAACATTTAGGGTCCAGAAATTTAATTAAAGAAAAATGTTTAGCTAATGGTTTTTCTGATGAGAATTATGCTTTTGTTAGATGATCTTATTTCTTATTCTTATAATTGTTTGGATGTTTTTAAATATGTTTTTAGCGTTGAATAAATAAATTAAACTCTTGGCATTTTTGTTTTTTTATCTCGTTATTTATACTCGAAAAATCATATTTTCTGTATCTTTTTCGATAGCTTTTTAAGCAAGTTGAATGGCTGCGCTTAGATGATTGAAGATCACAGTTTATTTGGAAATTATCAAAGGGGTGATTTGTCCTCAAAGTTATCATCTGGTGCTCCTGGACCTGTTGATACTGATATTTTTGTAAAAAATAATCTTTCCTCACTTGCTAATTATGCTTCTGAATTTGTTTTTGTCGTCGGAGATCTGATCTCAGTGTATGGTTGTATTGGGATGGCTTTGTCTGAAGAAAATGGTGCTACTGGGAATGCGATTCCTGCTTTGGTGCTTGGTGGCATTATGATGGCAGCTGCGGTGGGGTATAATCTTTTTTCAAATCAAGCTTCTGCAATCAAGGAATTAGGTGAACTTGAGTTATCTAATGCAGAAAACCATTCTTATAACAGGAGATATAATGATCTAAATTCTGAAGATTTGGAGTCTGCCGTCGACTATTGGGTTTAATTGTTTATTTGATTTCTATAACTAAACAAAAATTGGATATTTTTGATGTCTCAAAACCTAATGGAAACCTAATAGTCATTGGATTTTAGAAACCTTTATAAAGCATCGATTTTCCCATTGTCATACATGAAACGAAGTAGCAGACGATGGAAGAAAAAAGGCCAAATGCGTTGGAAATGGCAACGTAAAAAAATGAAAAAGGCTAAACGTCGACGAAGATTACAATCTAGTTAATTCTAGTGATTAATCTTTAAAGATAAATCTTTTATCAAAACCGCTGCGGTGACTTCTTTTGACATGGTTGAGCTTGCGTTTAATACACCAAATCAATCTGTCGACTATTAATCATAGTTATACTGGAATTTCATTCAAAAAATTGCTTTTGAAATGATCTCTTGGCTTCCGACGAAGAAAAGGGAAAACTTTATAAGTAACCGATTTTCCAAATCATAAAGATGAGTTGAGATAATATCTATCAAAAGCTTATCTTTAAGATACCAAAAATGTTGAAAAATATTTTTGTGTATATCGTTAATGTGTGTGTCTAATATGTGAATATTAGATATGAAGGAGGTGATCACTATCATAGTGAAAATTATGCTAGTAACCACGAATCTTGAGGTTACTAGTATATACAAATATTTCTTTAAGTTTACAACAGCTTTACGACAATATAACGTATTACAGGATTAGAATTAGTTCCCGTTGATCCTGCGGGAGATTGCTGCTATGGGAGTTCGACTAAGCCATGCAAGTCAGAGGGTCTCTTCGGAGGCACAGGCGGAATGCTCAGTAACACGTCAATAATCTGCCCAAGAGTCTGGGATAGCCACGGGAAACTGTGGGTAACACTGGATAGGTAATAGAAACTGGAATGTTCTATTACTCAAAGTTTACGCTCTTGGATGAGTTGGCGGCTGATTAGGTAGTTGGTAGGGTAAAGGCCTACCAAGCCAAAGATCAGTAGGGGCCGTGAGAGCGGGAGCCCCGAGAAGGGTACTGAGACACTGACCCTAGCCCTACGGGGTGCAGCAGGCGCGAAACCTTTACAATGCACGCAAGTGTGATAAGGGAACTCCCAGTGCTCATGTATTGCATGGGCTTTTGCCAAGAGTAAACATCTTGGCGAATAAGGGGTGGGCAAGACGGGTGCCAGCCGCCGCGGTAACACCTGCGCCCCAAGTAGCAATCACGTTTATTGGGCCTAAAGCGTTCGTAGCCGGAAGAGTAAGTTTTGGGTGAAATCGCTGAGCTTAACGAAGCGACGTGCTTGGAATACTGCTTTTCTAGGGATTGGGAGGCGTAAGAGGTATTCCTGAGGGACCGGTAAAATGGGTTGATCTCAGGAGGACCACCTGTGGCGAAGGCGTCTTACGAGAACAAGTCCGACGGTGAGGAACGAAAGCTAGGGGAGCAAACCGGATTAGATACCCGAGTAGTCCTAGCTGTAAACGCTGCCAACTAGATGTTGCATAGTCTCCAAGGCTGTGCAGTGTCGGAGCGAAGGTGTTAAGTTGGCCGCCTGGGAAGTACGGTCGCAAGGCTGAAACTTAAAGGAATTGGCGGGGGAGCACCACAAGGGGTGCGGCGTGCGGTTTAATCTAACTTCACACAGAGAATCTCACCAGCAGCGACGGCAGGATGAAGGTCAGTCTAAAGGGCTTACCTGACGAGCCGAGAGGTAGTGCATGGCCGTCGTCAGCTCGTGCCGTAAGGTGTCCTCTTAAGTGAGGTAACGAGCGAGACCCATATTTTTACTTGCCAGCGGATCCTTTTGGATGACTGGGTACAGTAGAGAGACTGCCCTGGAAACAGGGAGGAAGGTGTGGGCTACGGTAGGTCTGTATGCTCCGAATCTGCTGGGCTACACGCGCGCAACAATGGTGAAGACAATGGGATGCGACACCGAAAGGTGAAGCTAAACCTCGAAACTTCATCCAAGTCTAGATTGTGGATTGTAATTCATCCTCATGACAACGGAATCCCTAGTAATCGGACTTTATCAGAGTCCGGTGAATATGTCCCTGCTCCTTGCACACACCGCCCGTCAAACCAATCGAGTGGAGTCTGGGTGAGATCAAGCTTTCAGCTTGCTCGAATCTAGGTTTCGCAAGATGGGTTAAGTCGTCACAAGGTAGCCGTAGGGGAACCTGCGGCTGGATCACCTCCTTTTCTTTTTTTTTTCTCATTTTTAATGAGATTAAGAGAAGCAAAATTGGTAATTGATGGTAGTGATCACCAATGATTCAATTTGAATTGTTATTGGAAAATTTTATTTTCCTTTACCTTCAACATTACTGGGCCCGTAGCTCAGTGGTAGAGCGCTGCCCTTGCAAGGCAGAGGCCTCGGGTTCAAATCCCGACGGGTCCACTGCAAGTAATTGCATATAATGGATTTTGCCTGAATACGGGTTTAGTTCATATTTACATTGAAAAAAACAATTAAAAATAACGCGTACACCCTCATTAAACGGAGCGTTTTTTGACGGTGAATTAGCTGAGATGTGCTAATGTAGAAAAGTTTACTTAGTAGACATTTTTATGTAGCGATTACATATTTTTCACAAATCACATTAATGAGCTATCCATATGGAAGGTTTTGTACAATACGTGAGTATTGTGCTTTACCACAAATAATAACTGGAATATACTGGAATAAAAATATTGTCTAAATGATTACCAAGCACGCTGTTAGATGGATGACTTGGCTCAAGAGCCTATGAAGGACGTGGCAAGCTGCGATAAGCCAGGGCGAGCCGAATGCAGGCATTGAACCCTGGATTTCCGAATGAGACTTCTCGAAAATCCCTTTGGGGATAGGTAACGCAGGGAATTGAAGCGTCTTAGTACCTGCAGGAAAAGAAATCAAAGAGATGCCGTGAGTAAGAGCGACTAAAAGCGGCACAGTCCAAACTGAATCCGACGTAGTAATGCGTTGGAGATGTGGTGTAATGGACTTCTATTAAGGCCAATTTTTTGACTTGAAATTGCCTGGAAAGGCGTACTCAAGAGGGTGATAGTCCCGTAGAGGAAAAAAAATTGGTTCTAAGAAGTATCCGGAGTAGTGTCTCCTGGAAACGAGGCATGAAGATGGGGCGCACTAAGCTCTAAGACTAAATACTACTTGAGTCCGATAGCATACAGTACCGTGAGGGAATGTTGAAAAGTACCCGTAAAAGGGTGTGAAAAGACCTGAAATCTAACAGTAATAGAGTGTCAGGGCCATTCGTGGTTCTGACGTTCGTTTTGAATAACGTGCCAGGGAGTGTATCTTTGTGGCGAGGATAAATTGAAAAAATGCATCCGAAGCGAAAGCGAGATCCCGCAATTTATGAGGGGAGTGGTGTGAAAGTGCCACAAGTCACAAGGGTACGACCTGAAACCGGGCGATCTATTCCTGGGCAAGGTGAAGTGGAAGTAAGATTCCATGGAGGCCTGAAGAGGTTCTACGTGCAAGTGTTCTTCTGACCTGGGAATAGGGGTGAAAAGCCAATCGAGCTCGGCGATAGCAGGTTCCTATCGAAATTGACCTTAGTCAAGTCTCACTCGAGATCGCATGGGTTGTAGAGATACGGATTGGGAGTTTTGGCGGAGAAATCTGTCGGCTTCTTGTCCAACTCCAAATGCCTATGCATTGTAGACGGTGGGAAACAGGGGATCTTGGGGTAAACTTGATTTCCGAGAGGGGAACAACCCAGACTACAGTTAAGGCCCCTAAATGTTAACTAAGTGATAAAGGGTAAAGGGCGTTTATGACCTGAGACAGCAAGGAGGTTGGCTTAGAAGCAGCCACCCTTTAAAAAGTGCGTAACAGCTTACTTGTTGAGGTCGTAAGCCCCGAAGATTGACGGGTCTAAGTTAACTGCCGATACTGTAGATTATGAAAATAAGTGTAGATAGGCGTACTGTTTGGATAGAAGCATGTCCGTGAGGATGTGTGGACCGGATAGTAATGAAAATCCTGGTGATAGTAGGAACGGAGCAGAGTGAGAATCTCTGTCGTCGTAAGGGCAAGGGTTCCTTGGCAATGAACATCATCCAAGGGTTAGTCGGTCCTAACGGCTTTCGTAACAGATATGCCGGAAAGGGAAACAGGTTAATATTCCTGTACTTCTATTGTATATGTGGCAACACAAGTTTTGCATTTGACGCTTTGGGATAAGTGGAGCGAGATTGTCTTCTCGTTTAATTTGAATAGGTCCAGGGAGTATCGTAACGATGAGAACTGGAGCAAATCAAAGAATAGTGGGCCTATGGTCCATTCCGCCGATTTCTGGAGCCCGTGAAAAGAGTGCAAAAATAGATCAATAGTAACCGTACCCAGAACCAGCACAGGTGCCCCTAGGTTAGTAGCCTAAGACGTGCAAGGGTAATCCAGTTAAGGGAATTCGGCAAATTAGTCCCGTAGCTTCGGTTGAAGGGATCCCTGGTTTTGTATCCGTAGGGATGCGATTTCAGGGCGCAGTGACTAGGGTGGTCCGACTGTTTACCAAAAACTTAACATCCTGCTAGGTCGAAAGGCTGTGTATAGGATGTGACACCTGCCCAGTGCGAGTACTTTAAGCCTCGTTCCAACGGGGTGAAGAGCTTGTAAACGGCGGGAGTAACTATAACTCTCTTAAGGTAGCGAAATGCCTTGTCGGTTGAATGCCGACCTGCATGAATGGTGTAACGAGATCACCACTGTCCCTAACTGGAACCTTCCGAATACTCCTTTCTGGTGCAAAGGCCAGAGAATTCTAGTGGGAAGCGAAGACCCCGTGAAACTTTACTGTAGCCTGTTGTTGTGTTTTGAGTTTTGTTGTATAGCGTATGTGGGAGTTGTTTGAGGATAATGACGTCAGTTAGTATCTGAGACGCCAATGTAACACCACACTTCAAAATTTAGGACACTTACCACTCAATGTGGGACATCAATTGGTGGACAGTTTGGCTGGGGTGGCACGCAGTTGAAAAGATATCAATTGCGCCCAAAGGTAAGCTCATCCAGTTTAGAAATCTGGAGTAGAGTGCAAGGGCAAAAGCTTGCCTGATTGAAATGCGAACATAAAGCTATTCAAACACGAAAGTGTGGCCTAGCGAACCTCAATACTTTACTAGTGAGAGTTTGAGATGACTGAAAAGTTACTCCGGGGATAACTGAGTTGTCGCGCCCGAGAGTCCATATCGACGGCGCGGTTTGCTACTTCGATGTCGGCTCTTCCTATCCTGGTGGTGCAGAAGCTGCCAAGGGTGGGGGTGTTCACCCATTAAAAGGGATCGTGAGCTGGGTTCAGAACGCTGTGAGGCAGTTTGTTTGATATCTACTAGAATTGTTAACTATCTGAGAGTAAGGAGCTCTTAGTACGAGAGGAACGGAGCCTCGGCGCCACTGGTGTATCGGTTGTCTGATAAGGCATGCCGAGCAGCTACGCGCCAAGCGATAAGTGCTGAATGCATCTAAGCACGAAGCGTAGCTCGAATAAGAGATAGTATGGGACATGGCAACAACAGCCGTTTGATAGAAGCGATGTGTAAGGTTCAAGCTAACGCGAGAATTTCAGCATGCGCTCACTAACGTCCATTCAATCATTTTTTCCATATGGATAGCTCTTTTTTTTTTCTTTTACTTAATTGTAAGAGGAAAATTTTTTTCATTTCTTTTTTGAGATGATTTCTTATTGTTTTTTAGAAGTAGTGTGAACTTCATTTTTCATGTTATTTTGTTTTCTAGAAACTTTAAAACGAAGATAGCGTTAGCTTTCTTTTTTGTTTTTGTTTGATCTATTGTTCTTTGTTTATACTAGAAACATTGTTGAAACAATTTAATCATTTGTTGCAAGGGATTTTGTTGTAGCGTGAGCTCTTCGTTTTTTTCTTTTAATTTTGTAACTGAAAGAATAGTTTTTGAATTTAGAATTAGGTATAGCGTGAGCTATGTTTTTGAAAAGTCTTATAAATCAAAATTGTTTCTTTCTTTCTTGTAATTTAATTTATTTAGAGGTGAATAGATGGTAGTTGGAACAGAAGTTGAAGTTTTAAGACAAGTTACAATCGCAATGTTACTTGGTTTTGCAGTTGGAATAGAAAGAGAAATTAGGGGAAAACCAGCAGGGATGCGAACATATACTCTGTTAACTGGTGCTGCTTGTATGTTTACAATATTAGGTTTTATGGTAGTAGAAACTTTTGGTCGTAATTATAGTCATTTAATCTTTAACGCTGACCCGACTAGGATTATTCATGCAATCATAGTTGGAATTAGTTTTCTTGGAGCTGGTTTGATCATAACTGGTAAAGACAATAAAGTTCAAAACTTAACTACAGCTGCTGGCGTTTTAATCATGGCAACTGTAGGAATTGCAGTTGGATTGAATCATATATTTTTAGCGCTTGGGATTACTGCTTTGGTAGTGTTCATTAATAGTGGAATTTTATTTGTTGAACAGAAGATCCTGGGGACACATATCGGGAAGAAAAAAACAAAGAAGAAAGCTAAAAATAAAATCTTGTTTGGTTAGTTTTTATTTTTTTTATTTTATATCTCAATTACTATACCTAACGGACAATGATCACTTCCTTGTACTTTTTGAAGTATAAAAGCTTCTTTCAGGTGTGGTAATAATTCTTTTGTAACATAGAAATAATCGATTCGCCAGCCTACATTTCTGTCACGTGCACGAGTTCGCATAGACCACCAAGTATACTCTTCAGCCTTTTCTGGATAAAAATGTCTGAATGTATCAACATAACCTAAACCCTCATAATCATCCATCCAGGTTCTTTCGATGGGCAAAAATCCGGAAACTTTTTCATTGTCCTTTGGACGTGCTAGATCAATCTCTTGGTGCGCTGTGTTATAGTCACCACAAATAACTACATTTTTGTTTTCTGTTTTTCTTAAATTTTCAACATACTTTAAATGAGTGTTATAATAATCCATTTTGTAATTTAATCGAATATCATCACGTTTACCATTAGGAAAATATATCCCAAGGAGAATGAAATCTTTGAAATGTATCTCAGTCATTCGACCTTCATCATTAAATTTGGCTTCTGGCATTCCTTTGACAACTTTAACTGGTTTTTCTTTTGTTAAAATAAGAGTTCCTGAGTAACCTTTTCTTTTTGCACTATGCCAGTATTTGTGGTAATGCGAAAGTGTTAGTGGGAAATCAACTTGATCCGACATGGCTTTTGTTTCTTGAATGCAAATAATGTCTGGATCCATTTTTAATAGTTTTTCTTCGAATCCTTTTTTTAGAGCTGCTCTGATTCCATTAACATTCCATGAGATGATTTTAATTTCTTTTGTCATTGATGTAACCTGTTTTTTGAAGTTTTTAATATTGTTGTTTTAATTATTCTCTGGATACATAATCTTTAATAAGTTAATTGATTTAATCTGATCATGAATTACAAAAGAGCTATTGGAATTGGATTTGTAGCATATTTAGCATCATTTGCATTTGGTATAGTTGTGGCTTTATTGTTTGGAGTCAACTTTGAAACTACAGCTGAAGTGCCTAGAATTGTATGGGTTATTGGTTTAATTGCTCAAATTGTAATTGGTTTATTGTTTGCTTATTGGTATTTCTCTTCGAAGAAAATAAAAAAATATGGTGTCTTAGAAGGTTTGTACCTCGGTGCTGTGTTTGTAGCGGTTGGATTCTTAATAGATGCTTTATTCATAATACCAAGTATTTTCATTTCAGGAGCTCCATCTGATATTTTAGCATATTACACAAATCCATTGTTTTGGGTTAGTATCTTATTGTTGTTCTTGTGTACAATGTTTGTTGCATCTTGGTTTGAGGATTTACATCCGAGCGATTGATAAATCTGTTTATTCCAGTATATTATTTTTTTAAAAGTATATTAGATGTATCTCTGTTATTTATATTCTCTAGTTTAGAACTTCATTAAACTTATATAGCTTAAAATCTGTTGATCTGTATGCAATATGATGATATTTCTATAACTTTAACTGATGAAAGAAGAACTGTTCAATATGTTCCTGGGCCTGAAGAAATTGTAGGATTTGGTGCAAAACGTTCTGACCATATGTTCTTAATGGATTTTGATGGAGATTGGGAAAAAGGACATTCTGGAACTTGGGATAATCCAAGAATTGTTGATTACCATAAAGCTTTGATTTCTACAACTGGGATCGGTGATCCAGCCTCTATCTTACATCCGGGATCTAAAGTATTTCATTATGGTTATTCTATTTTTGAAGGAGCTAAAGCATTTTTGCATCAAGATAATGAACTATACACTTTTCGATTGCATAAAAATGCTGAAAGATTCAACTGCAGCGCTAGAATTATGAACATGCCAAGCATTCCAGAAGAATACTTTGTTAGTGCTGTAAACTCCCTATTAGATATTGATAGATTACATTTTCCAAAAGGTGCTGTTGGAGCTTCACTTTATATCAGACCATTTATGTTTGGTAGTTCAGATAAATTAGGAGTTGGGCCTGGAGATAAATTTACATTTGGAGTGTTTTTATCACCAAGTGGACCATATTATGATAATGGGTTTAATCCGATTTCACTTTTATATCAAACTATTTTTCATAGGGCAACTCCAGGTGGTGTTGGTGGTGCGAAAGCTGCAGGTAATTATGCTGGTGCATCGCGTCCTGGAACTTTAGCTAAAATGCTTGGTGCATCGCAATGTTTGTTTGTGGATGCCATTAAGAATAAACTATGTGAAGAGGTTGGTACCAGTGCACTTGGAATTGTTAAATCTCCACAATTGTTGATGCCTAAAGAAACTGATACTATCTTGGGTTCAATTACTGCCGGTTCTGCACGTAAGGTCGTAAATAAATATGATCTGTCATCAGTTGGAATTAGTTATGCTCGCCGTGAGGAAATTGACATAGATGGATTAATCTCTGATATTCAAGATGGTTCGGTTTCTGAAGTGATTGGACTTGGAACTGCAGCTGTAATCTCACCTGTGAAATCTTTGTATGTCTTAAAGGAAAATGCACTTGATGAAAAGTTGCTTGCAAGAATGCAAGAGGGTAGAATCCATATTCATGAGTTACTCGGTCAAAGAGATCCAGAAGAATTTTATGATGAGATTATCATTGGTGATGGAAAAACTGGACCTTTTACTCAAATGTTATTTGATATTTACACTGGAATCCAAAATGGAACTGTTGAAGATCGACTTGGTTTTATGAAAAAAGTTGAACGAAATATATAGTTAAAATTATAAACTCATCTTGATTAATATTCTTGTTAAGAGGTGAATTTAATGAATAGTGAAAAAAAATGGGTGGCAATTGGTTTACTAATTGTCTTAGTTGTAGGATTTTATTTAATCAATTCTGGATCTGATATTGAAGAATCAGTAGATGTTTTAGATGATTCTGTGGATGTTTCTGAGGATGATGCAGCTTTAACTGGAGATGCTGTTAGAAGTATGATGCAATCTAAAAGTTTAAGCTCTTTTCTTGATTTGGGAGAAGATGAGTTTATGATTGTTGCAGGTGCAAAGGGTGCTAGCGCATGTGAAGTTTGTGCACGTCCAGGCGTTTGTGATGATGGAACTTGTAAAAAAGAAGGTTCTGCTTGTAGATGTACTTAATTTTTTATTTTTTATTTTTTTTAAATATAATATTTTTCTTTCTTTAAAACAGTAAATTATATAAGCGCATCTTGTGTTGTTAGTTCTATGAAACCCTCATTTTGGTCAGTTGTTAAACGCAGATTTACACATCAAAAAAAACATAAAGCGATTCATGTTGAAAAAGAAAATAATTCTATCAAAGATATTGAAGCTGTGATTGATTTTCTCTCAGAAGTGCATTTGGATACTGAGAAGTTGCTTTTGAAGATGAATAAACTTTTAGAACTTGAAAAAGAGAGAGAGATGGCATCTGATGGTTTATTACATATTAACATTCAAGCGCAATCTGAATTAATGGATGATTTGCTTCGAGAGTATGAATCTTTTCAAGATGATTCAAGTATCTCTGCGATTAGGGTGCAACATGTTAAAAGTGAGTTATTAAAAAATGCTAAAAAAGCTGGAATGAAAGATTTGTTGTCTTTGAAGAAAAAGGATGCTCAGTGGCGCCGTGATTTTTAATGTTAAATGTTGTTTTTGTTGTAAAAATTCTATGTTTATCGTCTTTTAATTAATAATAACTTTTATAAGTGTAAAATGTTTCTTTCTTTTGTTATTAAGATAATATATTGAATATTAAAAAAGAGGTTAATACAATGAATAATGAAAAAAGAAATGTGGCAATTGGTTTAATTGCAGTTTTAGTTTTAGGATTCTTTCTGTTTGGTGGAAGTTCTGATGTAGCTGAAGAAGATGCAGCGCTTGCAGGTCAAGCAATTGCTAAGAGTATGGAAAGAGGATTAGTTAAGCAAGCATTCGAAAAAGATATGGCTGCTGGTCCTGATGCCAAAAGTTCTAGAATAACTGAAATTGATGATGGTTTTGTTCTTGAATTGGAAACTAGAAATCAAGACTATAACTGGTTAGAAGTAGATTTTGATAGAGAAACTGGTGTAGGTTCTTTTGATGATCCTTTAATTGGAATGACTTGGGGTTATGTTACAACTGCAATTCAAGATTCAGAAGATATAATAGATGATGAACTTTGCGATTTTTTCTTAGCAGAAGGACAAATTTATGAAACTGATCGTGAACTTTCATCAGGTGTACTCATGTGGATAAATGTTTGTGTTGAGCAAGGAAGAGCAAAACCTTCAGGAATTCCTTTCCCAAGCCATGGATCAACTGAAGAGTGGTTTGATTTACAAACACAAGAAGATCTTGATAGACTAAATATTGATAACCAATGTGGTGATGGTGGTGGAAGTTATGGTGGAGCAGAACCAGGACAGGAATACAGTGTAAGTGGTGCAAATGGAGATTGTGTTTACGCATGCGATAATCCAGATGCTGGTGGTATATGTATGGACGAAGCAATGACTGCATATCGTGGATGTATGGAACTTACTGTTTCTTTAAATGAACTATGTTTGTCAGTTGTAGACAGTACTCCTGATCTTGAAATTGCTGATTGTATTAGATACAATGATCAAAACCGAAATTATTGTGATTCTCAGTTAGAACAGAATCAAGAGGAATGTGAAGCAGGTGCAGCTAGTTGTGATGAATAAAGCTTGTAGTA